>SWCB01014894.1_pt2 | contig 11221 bp, 4 predicted proteins | sample 4692901 | NCBI WGS metagenome assembly SWCB01 (sample SAMN10267276, study PRJNA491770) | bioreactor metagenome | isolation source: DHS bioreactor inoculated with subseafloor sediment | place: Japan: off Shimokita Peninsula | collected 2006-08
ATGGTGGCTTCAACGATTGCGGTACAGCCATTGCCATCCGTTACCGTCACAGAATAGGTCCCGGCAATCAATCCGCTGATATCCTCTGTTATTGCGCCATTGCTCCAGGCATAGGTGTAAGGTGATGTCCCACCGATAACCGACAGGTCTATCGAACCCGTTGCATCGCCATAACACAATACGTCAACCTGGGTGGTTGTGGCTGTAGGTCGTTCATTCACCGTCACCGTAATAGGCACCCTTGGCCCAATGCACGCCCCAGACAATCCTTCAGCCACATAGTAGGTGAAGGTTCCCGGGGTTGTCGTGACAGGTGTGATACTTGTTTGCGAGCTACCACCCGTGGGAACAGTATAATAATATAAGGTGTATGAGGAATTACTTGGGGTTGCCGTCAACAGAGCGGCTTGTTCATCCTGACAATACACAACCGGGGTTACAATTGTTGGAGTTGAGTTAAGCGTTGTAACATTTATTGTAAATGTATAAGAACATACTCCTTCTTCAGGCGGGGCAGAAACTCCCGGAGGAACCCCTTTATAATTAGTTGTTCCTGAAGTTGCAGGGAATGGATTATTAATATCGTATTCTATGGTCCAAATATTATTATAAAACCTTGTTCCCAGTGGGAAAAAACCGGAAACATCCGTAACAAGAATAGTAGAACCAGTGTTGCAGTAATCAAATACAGGAGTGGTGGGTGTCGTGCCACAATTTGCCCCGAAATAGGCAGCTGCATCAACGGGAATTACAATGGGGTCAGAAATTGCCACGCCATCGCATTGACCAACATCCTGATAACCCTGAATGAGTGAAGAACTGACTGGAACACCAGAAACTGCGCCAACCCCACCTATCGTGCCGTCAACAGAAACTAGAAAAGGGCAACCCGTGGCAAGAGCAAGCATTTGGCAATCATCGGTAACCTTTAGGGTGAAAGTTAAAGTAGCAAGCCTGGTACCTGCATCTGGTGGGATAGGTAAGGTTCCCAAATTCCAAACAATAGAACCGTTTGCGCCTTCTGAAGCATTATATTCCGGTGCTGCGCAACCTATCAAAGAAATATTCTGACAGGATACAGAATGGAATTCTGTCGTATAGGGTAGAGGTAAAACCAATCTGCCATTATTGATTGATTCCGAACCCAGATTTGCAATATCAACGGTATATTCAATAATATCTCCTGGAGCTACATTAGGTCCACCGGGATAGGTATAAGGGATTGTGTTCACTTTAACAACCTTATTGATGCCTTCGATTTCAGGACGGTAGGCATCAACAGACATGGCAACACAGAAGATAATATAAGTATCTTGTGTTGTACCATAGCGGAAGGTCGTTGAAGTTTGATTATTAGCGATTATTGCGTTGTCATCATTTGGAATGTCAAACATTGCAATATCCAGTCCTGTATTGTTTAAAAGATTGGGATTACGTGGATTTCCTCCGGTAAATATAGAACTGTTAAAAAAGTTTGGAGGAGTTGCATCGCCTGTATTTCCTCCATGATCCAGCTTGGTCCAGTTCGAACCGGAATTCAATGGCAGAATGTCAAAATAGTCGCCGTCGATAGTTCTGTCTCCTTCACCAGCTATCATACCCATTTTCATATTTACGGCACCAGTTTGGGTGGTATTGAAACCTGAAACAGGCAATAGAGCATTGATTACTTGACCGCCAGGCACATATGCATAACCATCAAATAGGGTTATATCGCGCCAGTTCATGGCTGAGTTTTCATATACTACAACCATGCCCCAACCACCGTAATATCCAGTACCGCCGCCATTGCCTTCTACCAAGGCTATGTCGCCAACAGTATAGCTTCCCAAACCATGTGCTTTAACATAATCAGTAACTTCGGCATAGGCTGCGTACATATTACCATATTCATCGCTTGGATAAAAAATATCTGTTCCATTTGCGGTAACTGTCTCATAAGCACTGCTGCCATGTTTTAGTTTTACCTGTAATTTGTTTAATGTTTTTCCACCAAAAGTAACGTTTGCCCGAAAATCACTGTCAATGGTATTGTTTTCAGTACTTTTTCGCAAGCTATTAACGGTAATGGAAGTTGCGCCGGTATTGATAACGTAAGGTGTATTGAGCGTAACCATTCGCCAATCTTCTACCAACCAAGTACCTCCTTCAGAGGAATATGTCAAAGCATTGACAGACCCACCACCTACCTGCACAGTAAGAGATGTTGCATTATTGCTAGTGGTTACGAAAGTAAATTTAACCGGGTCACCGGATGTTGGTGTAAATGTGTAGGTCGCAATGCGGGTGCTACTTACGGTAGTTTGATCTATTATTAACGTATATCCATTTACACCATTTCCATTTGAATAGTCATTTGCCCCCCCCCCAATTGTAAAAGTAGGTGGACTGACACCTCCGTTATGTGCCCTACCAGTCCAGTATAAACCAGCATAAACAATGTCGGAACACGCAGGGACGGCATTATTTTCCTCTGAAAGCTGCAAAGTAGCTGACGAAGAGTTGAGGGTATTGGCATCGCCATCAACATCCACATAGACCATAGTGTTATTACTGTTTGCTGCATCATCATCATAGGATTGCAGAGTCAGGTTGGTATTTCCCATCAATGTAAAATCACCCTTGATGCTGTAGATGGTCTGCGATGGAGAATACACAGAAGTGCGTTGGGTAAACGCTTCAACCGTTTGCGAAAAAACGCTATTTGTGCAAACAAACATAAACGTTGCCATTCCAAAGACAGCAGCGAACAATTTTTTGCCTGATGAAAAGTATATTTTTTTCATGATTTCCTGATTTACGGGTGAATTATTGGGGAATAGAAAGGCTATATATTACAGTAATCTGTGAGGAAGTGCCCTGTATGATTCCCTCAATTATTGAGGCAAGGCAAGCATCGGAACTTCCACCACATTCATCATAGGCAAATACCAGAAACAGGTATTTCAGATCCGTTAATCCCTGCAATTGGTCTGCATCGATGGAAGCGGGTAAATCGCTTGCCGAGTTTGCTGTAATCCTGATCAGTTCAATCTGACTTAGTTCAGGAATATTTTCATAAAGCATACTTATTGATGTAGCATTGCAAATGGCCACAACCGGCTCTCCTTCTCCATAGGTGGTAATTTCACCCTGGGTCAGGTAAGCTGTTGGGTGTATGTCGGCTACCAGACTTTGCAAATGCGCGGCTGCCGGAGGGTCCAGAGTTTGCATGGCGCTTTGATAACTCATTATGGTTTGCGCATTAATGCCTGAGAAGAACAGCAACCCGAGAATCAGGGTTAAGAACGATTTATTCACACGTGATCGAAATGCTCCCTTTTTCGGGATTAATCTGTCACTGCAATTTTCAGTAAGGCCGGTTTTTGCTTTCATAGCGGTTGGTTTTTTTATTGATTATTTCTTAAGTTTTTTTACTGGAAGTGGGGATGAAAACCATTCTAAAGCCTTACAAGGCAGCATCTCTTTTAGGGAAATGAGCGTTGGCATTTAACATAAGTAAAATGCAAAATACCAGGGACACGAGATCCTTGGCACTGAAGCTTGGGGTAATGGTTTTCATGATATGAAGATTTGTTTATGCTTTGTTGTGTTCTATTTAAAAATCCTGGGCGGAGGACTCTCCGTCTAATTCACATTATTCACATTAGTATATTTAGTCACAGCGCTTCTAGCTGTCTTTCAATGCTTTACATCAATATTCGCTAACTTCCTCAGGGCTATTGTTCTATAGCCGGCTACACATATTCTGGTTATACAAAAGTATTTCGTAAAATCCCGGAAATCAATACGGTTTATTACTACTTTTTTACATGGACGAGGTATAATGCCTATGGGTATAAATACGTAGTGACATTTTTTATCCCTTCTTTATCAGATCATTAGCATGTATCTTAAAAATTTCATATTAGAGTTATTAATATATTTTACAATGCTCCTGAAATGCGCTACACAAGGGAACTTTAGATTTATAGCAAGGCTTTATGTTTATATCCCATTTGATAGGATTGAACCAAATAGTCAGCAACTGGAAAAACACCACGTATAAGCCTCATGCCAATGATGACAATCCTCCGTTTAATTTAATAGCCTGCAAAGCGTGGTATAGGGTCTGACAGATTGCCCCAAAAAGTTGCAGCAGGACCTGTAAACAAGTCCTGCTGCGGGAAAACAAATATAAAGGAAACTAAGGGGGCAATTTAAGCCAGGTGAAGCATCACCAGGCAATATTTTTAGCGTTTAGGCTATCATTATAAGGCCTTACCCTCACCACCGCAAATATCAAAGAAATCAGCATTAAAGTCTTTGATGGAAAGTTTCTGGCCTTTTTTGTAAACATCCAAAGGCTGTTGGGCTTTCAGGTCTTCTGATTCAACCACACCGGTAATTTTTATTTCGGTACGACGGTTGTCCTGATGCTCCTGGTCGGTACATTCCACACCATCCGAGCAACGGTTTACCAACTTATTCTCACCATAACCTTTGGCAGTAATGCGCTTGTTGGATATTCCCTTTGTGATGATGTATTCAACCGCTGAGGTTGCCCTGCGGTCAGAAAGGCGTTCGTTGTATTTGAAACTACCTCTTGAGTCGGTGTGTGAACCGAGTTCAACTATAATGTCAGGATTATCGTTGAGGAAGGTAACCACCTTATCCAGTTCAACAGCGGCATCGGGACGAATGTTCCATTTGTCAAAGTCGTAGTAAATATTTTCCAGACGGAAGATCTGATCAACTTTATATTTTCCAAGCAGCAGGTCGCGATTGTCAATTCCTTTAACTTTGGTTTTAGGTTCAATGGCAAGATTAAGGCAATCTGAAGAATATCCATTTTTCATTCCTTTCATGGCAAACGAATCACCTGGTTTTGCCCATAATTCATAACGGCCTTTATCATCTGTTTTGAGCACAACAACTTCATTGGTTTGCAGATTCAGGGCGAAAACAGTGCTGTTGGGCAATATTTCGAGTGATTCTTTATCTTTCACATATCCGGCAATCAGCACAGAATCAGGCAGGCGCTCCTTTATGGTAATGAGATAAATATCATCTTCCCCAACGCCACCGCTGCGGTTTGAGCTGATCATTCCCTCTTTATCGTTGGCATTGATAACAATGCCAAAATCATCTGCGGGAGAGTTTACAGGGGCTTTCAGGTTCTCTGGTTTTGAGAAGGTGCCATCACCAATATCAGATTTATAAACATCGAGGCTTCCCAGTCCGGGTAAACCATCGGAGGAGAAATAAAGGACTTTGTCTTCATGAATGTATGGAAACATTTCATTACCAAAAGTATTGATAACTGCGCCCAGATTTTCGGCAGGGCCCCAGCCTTCATCGGTTTTCTTAACCCTGTAAATATCGGTTCCACCTAAGCCACCTGGCATATCAGAAACAAAAAAGAGGATTTTCCCATCTGTTGTCAACGCAGGATGGCCCACCGAATAGGCTTCACTGTTGAGGTAAAATGGTTCAGGCTCGCTCCATTTATTGTCGCCTTCATTTTTACTGGAATAGATTTTCAGTTTATTGGTATAATAGCGGGTTGAGTCAAGTTCTCCTGATTTGCGGGTAACGCGGGTAAAGTAAACGGTATTAAAATCGCTTGAAAAACTGGCAGGTCCATCGTGGTAAGGCTGACTTAGGCTTGCTGCATAAAGTGAAGGTGAACCAGGAAGCGGGAAGTCATTGCCATCCTGTTTCTTCAAGGGTGCATAGAATAAGTCAAGGTAAAAAGCACCTGTCCAACCATAGCGTTTTTCACCGCTACGAGACATCCTGTCGCTGGTAAAAATTACACCATCCTTACCATAAACCGGCGAAAAATCGGCATAAGGCGTATTGAGTGACTCAGCATTTAATAGCTCATAATCAAGTTCGGGTTCTTCCCACTTCTTGACTTCCAGGCTGTATTGCGCAAAAAGCTCACCCCGTGGATCGTTGGGATTTAATTGGGCATATCTGTGAAAAATTTCAGCTGCTTCTTCATATTTACCCATGCTACGTAAACTTTGGGCATAGTTGAAATACAAATCAGGCGTGGTGGAATCAATCACGGTAGCATTGCTATACCAACGGGCTGCTTCATCAAAATTACCTGTAAGCCGGTGACAGTCGCCCAGCTTTTGCATCGCATAAGCCGCGTGTTTGTTATTTTTCGAAGCGAGCTTTTCATAAAAAGGTATCGCTTTTGCATAATTGAAGGCGGTAAACAGCCGGTCGGCTTTGGCTTTTTGGGCAAAGCCCTGTGTTCCTGCAATGAGCAGGGATGCCATCAATAAAACCAAGTACTTTGTTCTCATATCTTTAAACTTAAATTTGAAAAAACCAGATCTTTCAGTAGTACTATGAAACTTTACCCTAGAAATAACGTGGAGTAAGCAAACGTGGTTTGAACAGGTTCATATCGTGCGAAATCATGATTTCATGTGAACCTTGCTGATGGGTTTTCATTTCATTCAGATAGGCATCATAGGAATAACCAACTCTCCAGTTTTCGCCGATATTAAGTTCAACCATAAATACAATGGCATTCTTGTTGGTGATGGCATTGCGATTGGTACGGTATGAAGCGCCCAGCCAGATAACATTGTTTAAAAGGAAACTTGCATTTAAATCGACGTTGAGCGGGGCATCCTGTGTATATTTCACCATCATTCCCGGACGGAATACTACTTTATCGCCCATTGGAAATGCGGCACCGGCAATGCCATAGAAGTGACGTGCAAGCGTGGCATAAGTGCTTAAGCCGTTTTCAAAATCAACCTTGCCGTACTGGCTTTCAAACAATTGCTTTGATGAAACACCCAGATAAAAGGATTTGGTATAATAGTAGATCCCGAAATTGGCATCAGGTTGAATTTTGTTTTTGGGGCGGCTAAGGGTGGATGGATCATCGTCATCCCTCAATTCCAAAGCATTCCAATCCACATTCACCTGATTGAAACCTGCCTGCAAACCCAATGATAAAATACCGCTGAGTAATTTAACACGATAGGCATAGTTTCCCATAAAACCTACGTCGGTAAAGGGGCCGGTTTGATCGGCATAAACGTACATACCCAGAGCCACGTTTTCGTTACGCAACGGTGAATGGGCACTGAATGTAAAGGTGCGTGGCGCGCCATCCCCAAATCCAACCCATTGGTAGCGGTTTAAAAGGGTCATGGTGAGCACATCACGGCTACCAGAGTATGCAGGGTTAATTACTAACCTGTTGAACATAAACTGACTATACAATGCATCGCGTTGTGCAGAAGCAGCTAAAGTTACCAGGAACAGTCCGATGATAATGATTGACTTTTTCATTGTAGTGGCTGTTATATTGTTCTTATTCATTTGTTTCGTTTATTTCCAGTTTTTCCATACTGTCGGGGCTTTTACTGCCCCGACAGATGGAAATTGCTGGTTATTATTTACTACTGCCATGAATGATGACCCAACCAGTGTAGATCTTGTTTATGGCTCTAAGTTTTACGATGTAATAATAAGTGGCATCGGGTAATTTTTTACCAAACTGGTTGGTGCCATCCCATACAACCGTTGTGTTGTTGTATCCGGTAAATTCTCTTACCTGATCGCCCCAGCGGTTGAAAATCAATACCTCATTGTCAGAATATTCTTCAATTCCATCAATGATCCAGCCATCGTTCCTGCCATCACCGTTAGGTGTGATTCCATTGTAGATTACAACTTCGGGACGAGCATCATCAGGAACAACAGTAATTACTGCAATTGCTGTATCTGAAATTGCGATTCCATTGATGTCATAAAGGATGTAGGTAAACTGATCATCACCTGTGAAATCAGTAGCAGGAGTGTAGGTTATGGTCATGTCCTCATGAAGGTCAAGACTTCCATTGGATGTGGGAGCTAAAATCTGAATGGCAGCGACAACACCCTCAACATCAGGAATAATGTCATTCTCCATGTTGTTCATCAGTTTTGAGGTATTAACCAATGTGCTGTAGCTGTCGTTTACGGCCACCAGATAGATTAACTGTGGATTTCCACCGTTAATGGTAATGGTTACCACTGCTTCGTCGCACAATCCGCTCAAATCACAAACACTGTATGTAAAGGTATCTGTACCGGTATAGTCAGTATTTGGTGTGTACATAATACTACCAGTCTGTGGGTCAACCATGGTGAAACCATTGGCAGGATCACTAACCACGGTTACTGTGGTTGGGTCAATGTTCTCGTCGCAATCGGTATCATTAAGCAACACGGCAATGTTTACAGGAACATTCATGTCAGTAGTTGCCTGATCGTCATTGGCTGTAGGGCCGGCAGTTACGGTCAATTGCATTTCACATTCGGCCACATTGCCATGGATGTCGGTAACAATCCAGGTAATGGTATGAACACCTGCAGGATAGGTTCCACTAGCATTTCCGGTATTTGTGTAGCTGTTAACCACATTTTCAATACCGCAATTGTCAGAAACTTCAGGTTCAGGAATTTCAACCATCGCGTTGCAGTCAGCACCAGCAACTACCGTCATATCCTCAGGACATGTAATTACCGGTAGCTCGGTATCGGTAACCGTGATGGTCATTTCGCAGGTAGCTGTCAAGCCGTGGATATCGGTAACCGTCCAGGTAATGTTGGTTGTTCCAACAGGATAAACTCCGCTGGCATCAGCACTTCCGTTATAGCTGTTCACGATGCTCTCGATGCCGCAATTGTCAGAAACTTCTGGTTGAGGTACGGTTACATTGGCTTCACAAACACCAGGATCGGTATTTACAGCCATATTCCCGGGACAAGTAATAACAGGGGCTTCGTTGTCGGTTACGGTGATGTTCATGCTGCATTCAGCAATCAAACCGTGGATGTCGGTAACAATCCAGGTAACTACAGTTGTACCAACCGGATAAACTCCGCTTGCATTGTCAGTTCCATTGAAGCTGTTCACCATGTTTTCAATGCCGCAGTTGTCAGAAACTTCTGGCTGAGGCACGATGACATTGGCTTCACAAACACCAGGATCGGTATTTACAGCCATATCCTCAGGACAGTCAATTACAGGGGCTTCGTTATCAGTAACGGTAATGTTCATGCTACATTCAGCAGTCATTCCGTGAATATCGGTAACAGTCCAGGTAACAACCGTTGTACCAACCGGATAAACTCCGCTTGCATTATCAGTTCCATTGAAACTGTTTACTATGTTTTCAATGCCGCAGTTATCAGAAGCCTCTGGCTGAGGAACAGTTACATTGGCTTCACAAACACCTGCATCAGTATTTACGGCCATATCTTCAGGACAAACAATTACAGGAGCTTCATTGTCAACAACTGTAATGTTCATGCTGCATGTGCTGATATTGCCCGACTCATCAACAACAGTCCAGGTTACTTCAGTAGTTCCAACAGGATATACTGCTGAAGCATTGTTTGTCTGGGTATATGAATTGGTAAAGGAAGCAACGCCGCAATTATCAATAACTTCAGGTTGAGGAACGGTTACATAGGCTTCACAAACACCGGGATCATTATTTACAGTGATATCCTCAGGGCAAGTGATTTGTGGGTCTTCGTTGTCAATAACGGTTATGGTCATCTGGCAGGTGGAAGCATTTCCACAAGCATCGGTGGCTGTAAATACGACAACGGTGGTACCGGTTTCGTAATAACCGCTTGCAATGGCTGTACCTGTATAATCATTTACAAGGGTAACCCCGCTGCAATCATCATCGGTATTTGGTATAGGCACCTGCACGTAAGCACCACAAGTTCCGTTATCGGTGTTTACCGTAATGTTTTGTGGGCAAACAAGTGATGGGGCCTGAGTATCTTCAATAGTGAAGGTAGCAGAAGTGGTTGCTGTGTTGCCACAATCATCGGTTGCTGTCCAGATTACGGTAGCTGCACCGGTAGCTCCACAAAGGTTACTTAAACCTGAGAAGTTATTGGTAATGCTTACTTCGCCACAGTTATCATCGGCTGCTACGTTTGCTAACCAATTTTCAAGCGCTGAAGTATTTCCATTGCCGTCACATTCAACCGTGAGGTTTTCAGGTACAATGGTGAAGAAAGGAGCAGTTTCGTCAATCACCGTGAAGGTTGCACTGGTGGTGGTGGTGTTGCCACAATCATCCGTTGCTGTCCAGGTTACGGTGGCTGCGCCGGTATTTCCACAAAGGTTGCTCAGTCCTGAGAAATCATTGGTGATTTCAACAGCACCACACATATCGGTTGCTTCAACATCATTCAACCAGTTCTCAATGGCTTGTCCATTGGCTGCTTCATCACATTCAACCGTCATATTCTCAGGTACAAGTGTGAAGACAGGGGCTGTTTCATCAACAATGGTAAAGGTTGCGCTAACACTTGTGCTGTTGTTGCAATCGTCGGTTGCAGTCCAGGTTACGGTAACTGATCCGGTTGCGCCACAAGCAGGGTCAATGCCTTCGAAGTCGTTGGTAACGTTCACTTCGCTACAAATATCAGTAGCTGAAGCACTTTCAAGCCATGCGTTCAGGGCTTCGGTATTTCCGTTTCCGTCACATTCTACAACCATATTTTCAGGTACTACGTTGAAAGTAGGTGCAGTGTAGTCAAAGATGGCAAAGGTTGCTGAAGCAGTGGTGGAAAGGCCACATTCGTCGGTAGCTGTCCAGGTTACGGTTGCCAGACCTGTTGCTCCACAGAGATCATTCAATCCCTGGAAATCATTGGTCAGGGTAACCTCACCACAATTGTCTATTGCAACAGGTGAGTTCAACCAGGCTTCCAATTCAGCGCCATTTCCGTTTCCGTCACATTCCACTATGGTGTATTCAGGAAGAACGGTAAATACAGGTGCAGTCTGATCCACGATAGTGAAGGTTGCACTTGTTGAAACGGCATGTCCACAATCATCGGTTGCTGTCCAGGTTACTGTTGCAGCACCGGTAGCACCGCAAAGGTCGCTTAATCCGTTAAAGTTATTGGTGATTGCAACTTCGCCACATACGTCTGTTGCAGCTACATTAGCCAACCAGTTCTCTAATTGCTGTCCGTTGCCTGAACCATCACATTCTACGGTCAGGTTTTCAGGAACAATCGTGAAGGTTGGTGCAGTGTTATCTTCAATGGTGAAGGTTGCGCTGGTGGTTGTGGTGTTGCCACAATCGTCGGTTGCTGTCCAGGTTACTGTTGCAGCACCGGTAGCACCACAAAGGTCGCTCAGTCCGTTAAAGTCATTGGTGATTTCAATTTCGCCACATACGTC
>SWCB01005256.1_pt1 | contig 11192 bp, 10 predicted proteins | sample 4692901 | NCBI WGS metagenome assembly SWCB01 (sample SAMN10267276, study PRJNA491770) | bioreactor metagenome | isolation source: DHS bioreactor inoculated with subseafloor sediment | place: Japan: off Shimokita Peninsula | collected 2006-08
CCGCATGGATCAGCTTCGACCCAGCTCCACCACTCATCCCCCATCCTCCTTCCTCTCTCCTCCCCACTCCGTGTCCTCCGTGCTCTCCGTGGTGAATCCTCTCTGGATCACCGATCGAGTTCCGCGGCGATGATGTTGAGGCTTCCCAGGATGGCGACGGAGTCGGCGAGCATGTGGCCTTCCATCATCCGGGCGAAGCTCTGGTAGTTGATGAACGAGGGGGCCCGGGTGTGGGCCCGCCAGGCACGAGGGCCGCCGTCCGCGACAATGTAGTAGCCCAGTTCGCCGTTGGCCGTTTCCTGGGCGGAGTAGATCTCCGCGACCGGCGCCTTCCAGCCGCGGTTCGTCATGATGAGCTCGAAGTGCTGAATCGCCCCCTCGATCGAGCCGTACACATCAGACTTCTCAGGCAGGGTGAGCTTGGCGTCGTCGAAGACGTTCACCGGCCCCTCCGGAATGCGGTCGATGAGCTGCTCGATGATCTTGATCGATTCCCGCACTTCCGCCAACCTCACGAGGTAGCGGGCGTAGACATCGCCGCCGATGTCCTCGGTGCAGGGCATGACGGGGACCTGGAACTGCACGGCCTCAGCGCCCTGGCCGTCCCAATTGTCGGCGTAACAGAGGTACGGCTCGTCCTTGCGCAGGTCGCGCTTGACGCCGGACGCCCGCGCCACCGGGCCGGAGAGCGACCAGGAGATCGCTTCGTCGGTAACGATCCTGCCGATGCCCTTGGTGCGCTCGACGAAGATGCGATTGGTGTTCAAGAGCGTCTCGACATCGTCGACCGCCCGGGGAAGCTGCTCGCGGATGTACTTCTTGACCAGCGTCTTGAACGCTTCTTCATCGGGGAGATCCATGGACAAGCCGCCCACGCGGGTCCAATCCGGGTGGAAGCGCTGGCCGCAGATGACATCGCAGATGTCGTAGACGGGCTCGCGCTCGTTGAAGGCGTAGATGAAGCCGGTCAGCGCTCCGAGGTCGATGGCGGCAGCACTGATGCAGAGCATGTGGTCCTGCAAGCGACCCAGCTCCGCCATGATCGTCCGCAGCACCTTGCAGCGCGGGGTGAGGTCGATGTCGAAGAGCTTCTCGACCGCCCCATGCCAGGCAATGTCGTTGGCGACGGGGCTGACGTAGTTCATGCGGCTGACGACGGTGACGTACTGGTTGTAGTCGTGGTGCTCGCCCAGCTTCTCGAAGCCGCTGTGCAGGTAGCCGATGTGGGGCGTCACCCGGGCCACGCGCTCGCCGTCCAATTCCATCACGAGCCGCAGGGTCGTGTGGGTGGCGGGATGCTGCGGGCCGAAGTTGAGCACCCAGCGGTTCCCGGGGTCGAAGGCCTCGTCCAGGTACTCGGTGCTGTCCACGTCGATGTGGAGCGAATCGGCTGGCTTGAGTGTGTAGGTCACCTGGCGGTCCCGTGACGGTGGATGGCGGTCCGGACAAGCGAGCGGCGACGCACCGCCCCTGGCAAACCCCCATGGGGCTCTGGGCGAGTATAGAGGCCCGGGGAGGCAGCGTCACGACGCCACCCACCAAGGCGCGGGGGGGAGCGGCGGTCGGGACCGAGCTCAGGACTGACGAGAATGGCCCCGACGCCAGGTGAGCGCCGGGGCCGATCGTCAGTTCACCCCTCCTCCGGGGCGCTGGCGATGAGCTGAGGGTGGATGAGATCAGCGACGCCGGCGGCCGGCCAGCAGGCTGGCGATGCCGAGCAAGCCCGCCGTGCCGGGCGTAGGGGCTGCTCCGACGACGCGAAAGACCAGGAACTCATCGTGATTGAAGCCGTACAGCGGCGCGGGCCAGGTAAGGAAGTGTCCCGGGTCGCCCCGACCGGTGTCGTGCCAGACCCACTGGGCATCGCTGGGCATGTTGGCGTAGGTCGTGCCCCATTCGACGCCGTAGGGGGCGATCGAGGTGCCGGGGTCGTTGTCGTAGCCCGCTGCCCCCACGGGATTGACCCAGAGGTTGTTGGTCTCCGCGTAGGCGATGGCGGCATCGACCTCAGCCTGCGTGGGCATCTGGCTGGAGGGCCAGGGATTGGGGTAGTACGGGTTGGTGGCGGCGTAGGCGCCGGCCGGGAAGACCTCCCAAGCGCTGTCGCCGGTCACCACGGTGGTGTTGGTGGTGGTGTTGGTGAAGGTGCCGATGAATCCCTGAGCCGAGCTGTGGTCCGAGGCGGTGGCCACGTAGAGGTAGTCGGTGGGCAACTGGCCCGTGGCGGTGAAGTTGTATTCGGTGGCCCAGTTGCTGCCGCTGCCCACGACGCTGCCGGTCGTGGTGGTGTTGGTGCCGAAGTAGACGTCGAACTGATTGTCGACCGTGAGGTACATATTCCAGTTGTCCGCCAAGACGGGCGAGGCCAGGCAGGCGACGGCGAGCAGGGCGAGAGAGTGATGGATGGGGGAGTGTCGGGTCATGCGGGGGTCCTTTCCTGTCTGGAGGGGCGGATGGTGCGGCTGGCGACGGACCGCCGAACGGGCGACCGTCACCCCCAAATAGGCGGGTACCGGAGACGATCTGACACCGTTTCCTCACCTTCGTGCGATGACGGCGGCCGCGGCGAGGTGAACCAATCCGCTAGGCTCTCCTCCGATGCCCGACCCCCACGACCTTCACGACCCCCACGAGCCCCACGAGCCCGACGCTGGCGATCCCGCAGTCCCAGGCAACCCTCCTGCGGCCCCTGACCGCGGTCACATCCCCGTCCTGCTCGCCGAGGTGCTGGCGCTGCTCGTCCCCCAGCCGGGCGAGACGTACGTCGATCTAACGGCGGGCCTCGGTGGGCACGCGGCTGCGATCGCCCCGGCGCTGGGCGAGGCGGGCACGGTGGTCCTCTTCGACCTGGATCCCGGCAACCTGGAGTCGGCCAGCGCCGCGGTGCGGGCGGCGAACCCCCACTGCCACCTCGAGGCGCACCACGCCAGCTTCGCGGCGGCCCCGCGGATTCTCCGCGAGACCGGCCGGGCAGCGGACCTGATGCTGGCGGATCTGGGCTTCTCCTCGAACCAAATGGACGAGGCGGCGCGGGGGCTGAGCTTCCAGCGGGAAGGGCCGCTCGACATGCGCCTTGACCCCTCCGGACGGACGACGGCAGCGGACCTGGTGCGGGAGCTGACGCAGGGGGAGTTAGCGGATTTAATCCGGCGTTTCGGGGAAGATCGCCTGGCCGGGAAAATCGCCCGAATACTTGTCGAGGAACGAAAACAGCAACCGATAAAAACCACGGCACGGCTCGCTGAATTGATACGCCGCGCCTACGGCAAGCAAGCAGGTCGGCACCGCATCAATCCGGCCACACGCACATTCCAGGCCCTCCGCATCGCGGTCAACGACGAACTTGGGCACCTGACAGCCCTGCTCGACGACCTGACCCGCTCGGTCAGCCGCGAGGGAACGGCCCGCTGGCTTCGCCCAGGCGCTCGGATCGCGACCATCGCGTTCCATTCGCTGGAAGATCGGCTCTGCAAGCGAGCCTTTGCCGAGATGGCGGAACGCCAGGTTGCTGAAGCGTTGACGCGCAAACCAATCAGCGCCGAAGCGAGCGAGGTGGCTGGCAATCCTCGGTCGCGTTCCGCTAGACTGCGGGCGGTGCGGCTTTCGGCCGCTTCCGGGTGCTCCCCGCAGACAGTTTGACAGACGCGAGTCACGGTCGACTCGCTGGGCTCATCCGGCCTCCCTGGAACTTCGCGCCACGCAAGGAAGCAACGGCAAGATGTCTCGAGAAAACAAGCTCGGCCTTATCATCGGATTCGCGATCGTCCTCCTGGTGGGCGTCCTGATCTCCGACCACTATTCCCCTGCGACCGAGGCCGAGTTCGCCAACTTGGACCAGCAGCCGTTGATCGCTGCGATTCCCCAGGGCGAGTTCCAGATCGTGCAGCCGGAACCCCTCGCCGTCCAAGCGGATCCCCTGGTGGAGGAGCAGGACCCGGTCGGCTTCGATCCCCAGGCGCACGAACCGCTGGTCATCGGCGGGCGAGACGCGGACATGCGCCAGCAGATTCGCAGCGCCCTGGGGCTCAACGACATTCCTGCCGCCCCAACCCAGACCGTTCGCAATGAACCCGGCGTGACCCACACCGTCCGCCGCGGTGAGTCGCTCGCTGCCATCGCCCGGCGGTACTACCGCGACACGGACCGCTGGCCCGAGATCTTCGAGGCCAACCGCCGCCTGCTTGAGACCCCCGACTTCGTGCGTGAAGGCATGCAACTGCAGATCCCCGGCGTCTCCTCGACCTGGCAAGCCCCGGCGGAGCGAACCGGCACGCCCCGGACCAGCCAGCCCAACCTGCGGACCTACACGATCCAGAAGAACGATGTGCTGGGCAAGATCTCCCAGAACCTGACCGGCACCAGCCGCAACTGGCGGCGGATCTACGAAGCCAATCGCGATGTCATTGACGATCCGGATCGCCTGATCCCAGGCCGGGTGATTCGCATCCCGGCGGACATCGCCTTCGCCAGTTGAACCCGGGCCCACGAAGGAGTCGCGGCCGCCGGTGTCCAACCTCTTCCCCAAACTGCTCACCGCCATCCTGGCCCTGACCCTCATCGGGCTGGGCCTGCTTGTCATCCGGCAAGAACGCTACCTGGCGGCGGCACGGCTTACGCAGCACCACCAGGAACTGCAACTGACCGAACGGCAGGTCTGGGATCTGCAAGCGGAACTCGCCCGCCGCGTCACGCCGCAGCGCCTGCGTGAACTGGCAGAGCGTCACGGCCTCAGCGCCCCGCGACCCATGCTGGTCGGCGAAGCCCAGGCGCTGCCGCCGTTGCGGGACCCGCTCAGCGATCCGTCCCCGGTGACCGAAATCGCCCACGCCCCCCCCGCCATCAACCCGGCCGCGGGTCTGGCGCTCGTCGCACTCAGTGAGACTGAGACCGAGGATCAGGACGAGGAGGTGACCGAGGATGACTAGCCCCACGGCCCCACCTCGCGATCGCGTGCGCGGCATGGGCGTGCTGCTCATCGTCTTCGTCCTGCTCGTCAGCAGTGCCGTCATCGCGCGCATCGTGCAGTTGCAGGTGATGCCCTCCGAGCAACTGCTCGCATTCGCCGGCGACATCACCAGCCAGCAGCGCGAACTCGGTCGGCGGGGGACGCTCTTGGACCGCGAGGGTCGGACGCTCGCGGTCTCCCTGATCGGGCATCGCCTCTTCGTCGATCCCAAGCTGGTGAAGGATGCCGACTTTCTCGCGGGCGAACTGCATCGGCTGGCCGGCTTCCCGCCGGCGGAAACGCTCGCCAAGCTCGATGCAGCGCCGCCGGGGGCGCGCTACGTCGTGCTCTCGCATCTGCTCCGCGATGACCAGGTCATCGCGCTGGAACAGGAAATGCCCTACGGCGCCGGCATGCAGTCGCGCCTCGTGCGTGAATACCCTAACAGCGATCTGGCGGCGGCACTCGTGGGCAAGGTCGGCTTCGAGCACGAAGGTCGGCTCGGAGCGGAACTCACCTTCGAGAATCAGTTGCGCGGCCAGGAAGGTCGGCTGGTCTACACCCGCGATGCCAGCCGACAGGCGTTGTGGGTCGAACCGGGTCGTCACGAAACCGCTGCCCGTGGCAGCACCGTCCAGCTCAGCATCGACGTCGTCATCCAACGCCTCGTGGAAGAGGAGCTGCAAAAGGCCGTGCAAGCTGCCAACGCCGGCGGCGGGCGGGCCGTGGTGGTTGAGCCCAATACCGGCGAGCTTCTGGCTATGACGGACATCCTCTGGACACCGCAGCGCAACGAGGAATGGCAGCCACACACGACCGATCCCCAGCGGGAAGAGCACCCGGCCCTGGGGCGCTTCCGCTGTGTCACCGACATCTACGAACCCGGCTCGACCTTCAAGGTCTTCATGTGGGCGGTCATGACGGAGCTGGGTCTCGTCGACATCGAAGAGACGATCGACTGCCACCAGGGCGCCTGGCGCGTCCCCTACGCTCGTCGGGTGCTGCACGACGCCTTCCCCAAGGACGAACTCACCTGGCACGAGGTGCTGGTCCACTCCAGCAACATCGGCATGGGGCAGATCGCCGAGCGCATGACCCCGCGGCAGATGCAGCAGGCCGTCCACCGCTTCGGGTTCGGCAGCAAGACCAACATCGGCTTGCCGGGCGAGACGGTGGGCATCGTCACCTCGCAGACCAACTGGACCCGCTTCACGCAAACCAGCGTCGCCATGGGACAGGAGATCGCGGTCACGCCCATTCAATTGGCACGGGCTTTCTGCTGCTTTGCCCGCCGCGGCGAGAACAAGGGCACGCTACCCTTCCTGCGTCTGACCAAGGCCCAGCCGAACGAAGCCGCCCCGCCGCGCGTCCGCGTGCTGCCGCCGCGCATCGTGGACGAGGCCAACGCCGCCATGGCGGAAGTCGGCCAGCGCCTCAACCACAAGCTCGAACTCCAGGGCCTGGAGTTCAGCCGGCGTGCGCTCTACGGCAAATCAGGCACCGCCCAACTGCCCAACTGGACCGAGGGCGGCTATTACGACGACCGGTATGTCTCCAGCTTCGTGGCGGCGGCCCCGCTCGACGAACCGCGCCTGGTCGTGCTCGTGGTGATCGACGACCCGGACCGCTCCAGCGAGGCAGGCCACTATGGCTCCAGCGTCGCCGGCCCGGCGGTGCGAGCGATCGTTGACCGGACGCTCGAATACCTGGGCGTGCCTGAGCCGACGGAAGACGCCTCATCGATGTAGGTTAGAGTTCGTAGGGCGGTCGGCGCGATCCAGACTGGATTCGAGTTCTCGGCCGACCCTGATCAGGTTGGGCTCTGTGCGATTGTTTTGGCCGTCACAAGCCGCAATCCTTCACGACCCACTGCAGCCCCCCCAGTGTAGGTACAATCACCGACGTCTCTGGGGAAGGCGCTTGAAGATCCGCAGGTGAAACCGATGGTCAGGGTGATCATTTACCCCCTGCGGAGGTTCGCCATGCGATTGCCAACTCTCACCGCCTCTCTCCTGAGTCTCATGGGCATCTGCGGCGCCGCCAGCGCCCAATCCATCATCCTCAAGGACGCCAGTGGCGTGGACGCGTACGAGCTTAGCTTCGATGGCGTGGCCTACAACGATGACGGCACCAGCACCTGGACCTACACCTTCCTGGAGCTTTCAACCGGTAAGGATCTCAGCCACTGGGCGGTCGGCTTGCAGCCCTGCCATCGACTGGCGGATGGCACCACGCCTGGCTACGACTTCGGTCCGGACGGCTCGACCGGCTTCTGGGGGCTCAAGTGGGATGTCGAGGAAGAGTTCGACGGAGATACCTTTGAGATCGTCCTGGACCGTCACCACCTGATGGGTGATGTGGAGGTCATCGCCAAGGGCGGCAGCGGCTTTGACACCGGCGTCCTCCCCGGCCCGCTTTGCGATGAGATCGACGGCGAGCCGGACGACGACCAGAGCGACAACGACGGCGGCATGACGCTGAAGGCCGTCGCACGCGACTTCCTGGGAACAATGGAGACGCCGCGCGACAGCACCGTGCCTCACCCGGATTTTGGCGCGGTCCCCGATGCGGGCTTTGGCCACTACATGGGCAACCTGAGCCGGCACTTGGACACGTTTCTCAAGCCGATTTTCAATGGCAACGGCGCCAAGGTGCTCTCGCAGTGGACCGACGCCGACGGCCAGCCGATCCACCCCTGCGTCTTTGATGACGACGCCGGCGACACCCCCGGTGTGCTGGGTGTGCTGGACACCGGCGGCATCGGCTCCTGGGGCAGCTTCCACCAGTGGTTCCGCGATGTGCCGGGCTTGAACATGAGCGGCGAAGTCGACCTCGTGTTCGAGACGCAGCCGGACGGTAGCTTCCTCTTCTCCAACGCCCAGTTCTTCCCCATCGACGATGCTCTCCTGGGCAACACCGAGGGCCGGGATCACAACCACTACTTCACCGTGGAGTTGCAGACTCGCTTCGTCTACCAGGCTGGTGCGGGACAGTACTTCCGCTTCACCGGCGATGACGATGTCTGGCTCTTCGTGAACGGCTGGCTGGTCATCGACCTCGGCGGCGTGCACAGCCCCATCGAGCAGCGCGTCGAGCTCGATCGCCTCAGCCTCGTCGACGGCGAGAGCTACCCGCTCTGCCTCTTCTTCGCCGAACGTTTCGCTCCGGGTTCGCAGTTCGAGGTGGAGACCAACATCGACCTCTGGAACCCGCCCCTGCCCACCCTCTCCGCTCAGTACGACTGAGCGGGAAGGCGGCCTCCAACCGCCACATGAGAATCCGTCGGACGGATTGCACCATTCAGTCACGGGCCGGCGACCACAAGTCGCCGGTCCGTGTTCGTGCGCGCTGAGGATGGCCAGGCGGTATCATGCTGGCCATGGGAACTCCTGTGGACGGTGATGGGATCGTGGAAGCGAACGACGCAGCAGCCGGGAGTGAGCAAGACCTCTTCTGCGCCAAGTGTGGCTACAACCTGCGCGGGCTTGACCTCGGCGGGAAGTGTCCGGAATGCTCCTGCGACATCGCTGACTCGCTCGACGCTCGCAAGGTGTTTGGCGTGGACACTTCGCGTCGGCTGGCCAACACGGTTCAGGCCGCCCTCGTGGCACACAGCGTGTACGCGGCTTCGTGGTGCCTCTTCCTGATGGGGTATCTCTGGCACGCCCTCGCCCCCATCACCGCATTGCCGACTCCATTCGCGGCCGTTGACTCGCTGCTGCCGTTGCTCTATTTGGCTGGCCAGCCGGCTATCTTGATTGCACTCCTTGCTTGGTGGTTGATGATCGGCAGTACGGAGAGATCACCACACGACGTCCAACTCCTCCTGTACCAACGGAACCTGCGCCTTGCCGTCCTGGTCAACACCGCCGGCCGTCTGGCCACGCTTGTGTTCTACCAGTACGACCGCTTTGGCAGCGTCATCCACCTCACATACATGGGGGGCGGCTTGTATCTCTATCTCACGGCGGTGCTCTTCCTGAAGCACCTGGCGCGGCCGCTCGGCCTTTCAGCCTTGGCTCGCCGTACGCGCCTGGCGCTCTGGGCGCTGGTGCTCATCATCCCGGTGGGGATCTCTGTGAGTGGCATGCTGATCCCGGCGAGCTTCGTGCTCATCTTCCTGCTTCGTCCGCTCCACCGCGAACTGCGTCGGCTCGCCCCGGACAGCGACGCGAGGGACTAACCATGGCGATCTCGCGTACCCGAGTGGCGGCACTCCGGACCGTGAGCCGAAGGACCTGACATGGACGAGACCTACCCCACCGCCGAACCCGATCCGATCGCACCGCTCATACCGGTTGGGAGCGATCATCTTGAGCCAGGCGACCACTTCTGCGGACAGTGCGGCCACAACCTGCGCGGCCTGACGCCGCCGGGATACTGCCCACAGTGTGGCACGCCGATCGAGCCTCCCAAGCCGACGCCGGAAGAACTCCTGGAAAGGGAGGATATCTTCTGCGTGCAGTGCGGCTACAACCTGCACGGCCTGACGCCAGCGGGAAACTGCCCGGAGTGCGGCACGGCGGTCGAGCGATCGCTGCGGGGCAACCTGCTGCTCTACAGTTCACCGCAGTACCTGGCTCGCCTGCACCAAGGCGTCTTTCTGATCCTCACCGCGATCATCGCACAGTTCACCCTGGGGATACTCGCCTTTGGACTCATGATGGCCATTGGAGTGCAAGGTGGGAACACGGCGCTGGTCCAGCTCGTCATCAGCGGTCTGGGCATCCTGGTCTCCATCGCCTCCTGGTACGGCTGGTGGCTCTTCAGTTCGCCGGATCCTGCCTTCGTCGGACTTGAGAAAGGCAATGCCGCCCGTCGTATCGTGCGAATCTCGGTGATGCTCACGGTGGGCATGACGGTCGCCCAAACCCCCCTCACCTACGCCGCGAATTCAGGGACCGCCGTGGGCAACGCCATGATGGCGGTACTTATTCTGATGAGTCTGCTCGGCCTGGTGGTGAGCGGCACGATGTTCTTCGCCTCCATGCTCTACCTGCGTTGGCTGACGCCGCGTATCCCGGACCAGAGACTCTTCGACCGCTCTAAGATGTACATGTGGCTGCTGCCGCTGCTGGCAACCGTCGGCATAATCGCCTGCGGCCTGGGGCCGTTGGTCGCGCTGGTGCTGTACTGGAACCACTTCGAGTTCATCCGCCGGCATCTCAAGCGGATCCGGCTGGAGACGGATCTGGACTCGAAGTTGGCAACCGGCCAGAGCGACTTCTCGGCCAAGTACAGCTGAGCGACCGTCTCGGTCATCCGATGGCGCCGAATCCTCCGCATCAGGCAGGGACGGGTTCCCAGGACGCCTCTTTCCACACCAAATTTGGGGTAATCACTCACCCATACCAGTTGATTATCAAGGCTCTTGTTCTTCTACTCTTGGCGATCCAGGCTGCAGGGTTAAAATGGGGGTACGAGACAGCCTCAAACAACAAGGAGGGAAGACCATGAAGCTCAGCATCCTCGCGTGGAGCACTGCTGCGGCCCTGTGCGCCAGCGCCCACGCCACCGTCATCTCCGGCACGATCTCTGATTGGTCCGAGTCAGGACCGGTCCTGCAGATCGGCGATGGCGCCAATCACGTCTCCATCTGGTGGTCCATCAACACCTACGACCGGGGCTGGTTCTACGGGAGTGGCTTCACCGGCGACTCGGATGTGGCCTTCGCCAGCGGCGTAACGGATGTGACCCAGATCACCGACGCCTCCATCTACAGCTACACCTCCGGTTCCATCGGCCCCCAGGGCGACGCCGACTACAACGCCAACGGCATCGGTGACTTCATCGTCTGGAACAACATCAACACCGGTCACTACGGCGTGCTGCGTCTCGATGACATCGATGTGATCGACCTCAGCATTCCGCTTGCCGAACTCGACGGCACCTGGTGGTTCCAGACAGATGGCACCGGCAACTTCGTCCCCACCCCGTCGACGTTGGTGCTGCTCGGCCTGGGCGCGCTGGCTGCCCGTCGTCGCCGCTGAGGCGAGGTCGCACAACTGACGTGGTCGTCGTTGATGGGTCTTGCCGCTCGACCTGAGGTATCGGTGCGCTGCACGATGGCGGAAGCCGTACGGCGACCGTTGCCGATTCGCTCCTGTCGCCTCAACCGGCGAGGCGGTCCAGGCCGTATTGCTTCATCTTCTTGTAGAGCGTCGTGCGGTTGATCTTGAGCACATCGCTGGTCGCCTGGCGGTTCCACTCGTTGGCGCGCAGGGCGGCGAGGATGATCTGCTTCTCC
>SWCB01004380.1_pt1 | contig 11176 bp, 7 predicted proteins | sample 4692901 | NCBI WGS metagenome assembly SWCB01 (sample SAMN10267276, study PRJNA491770) | bioreactor metagenome | isolation source: DHS bioreactor inoculated with subseafloor sediment | place: Japan: off Shimokita Peninsula | collected 2006-08
CCCCCCAAAGGAATCACGGAGTTCTTGCCCCTCGAACTGCTCGCTGAGGAAGGTCTGCGAGTAGACAAGCTCCGCGGTGAAGGTCTCCCAGCCGTAGAGCAGCGCCAGGCCGGCCTGCCAGTCGCTGGTGAAGGTCTCCTCGTCGACCTCGAAGCTGCGGCCCTCGAACATCTGGTTGTGCTCGACGATTTTGCCGCCGACTCGGCCGAAGCCATAGAAGGACCACCCCGGCGTCAGCCCGGCGGTGGCGTCGGGCAAATCCGCCAGCCGACCCGGGCCGAAACCATCGGGCAGGTTCCAGCCCAGCCGCAGTATCGCATCGCCTTCCAGATGGCGAAAGACGGTGCCCACCGTCGCCCCGACCTGCGGGATGACTTGCAGGCTCCAGCCACCCGATCCCTCCAGGTCGCCGCCGCCGAGAGGGATGTGGAGCAACCACTTCTTGCGCAGGGTGACCTGCACCGACGCCGCATCGGCCTGCTGGTTGTCCCAGCCGCTGGGATCCTGCAGATTCCGCCAATCATGGATGAACTTCTGTGCCTCCTCTGCCAGAGAGGCCTCGCCGACCATGCCCACATCGAGCTGGAAGTGGTCGAGCGTACGCCAGGAGTCGCTGAGGTCCTTCGATCGCTGCCAGTACAGGCCGGCGTAGAGATAGCCGCTGTAAGGCCAGTCGTCGGGGAGCGCCCGGCGTGTGTCCAGATTGTTGGGGGTGAACATGAGCTGGCCGATCGTGAAGCCCGCCGCCGTCGACGCCTCGCCGAACTGCCCAGCGAAGGGCATGTGTGCCGCCAGCGCCTGGGCCCAGTCTGGCTGGTAGGCGAAGTTGAGCGCCGCCCCGTTCGTGTAGTGCCGATCGCTGCCGTAGTTCGGCTTGAGGATCGTGCCGTCGTTCTGCCAGAAGACGTCGAAGCGCATGGTCCGCCGGGCCCGGGCGATTGCGTCGTCGTCAGTGATGACGCTGGCCTCCGGATCCGTGGCGACCTCGACCGCGGGTTGGGCCAGCGCAGAACGGACGGACAGGGTGACAACCGCCAGCACCAGGGCGGTGCGGATGTGTGTGTGTGTCATGCGGCGGATTCTAATGAGTTCAGGCGGCGCGCTGTGGGTGTGACCCCGGTGCTCCTGGCTGGACGCCGCCCGGCGCGACTGGACCTGGCGATCGTGCTAGGCTGGGCTCATGCGCGTCTATGCCCTGCAGTACGACATCGCCTGGGAGGACAAGCCGACCAATCACGAGCTCGTGCGCCGCTTGCTGGCGGAGGCGAAGCCCGAGCCCGGCTCACTCGTGGTGCTGCCCGAGATGTTCGACACGGGCTTTAGCCTGAATCTCGACGTCACCGCCGACAACGCGGAGGGACCCAGCGAGCGCTTCTGCGCGGCGATCGCTCGGGAGCTTGGCGTCACCGTGCACGGCTCCTGCTCGACGAGGGGGGAGGATGGCTGGGGAAGGAACTGGGCCGTCGCCTTCGATCCCCAGGGCACCTGCCTCAGCCGTTACGCCAAGCTGCATCCCTTCGGCTTCGGCCGGGAGGCGGAGTGCTTTCGTGGCGGCGAGGCGCTCGGCACGTACCAGTGGCGGCAAGGCGAGTACGAACTGCGGGCAGCGCCCCTCATCTGCTACGACCTGCGCTTCCCCGAGGCGTTTCGGCTCTGTTCGCTCAAGCTCGGAGCCCAGCTCTTCGTCCTCGGCGCCAACTGGCCGGATGCCAGGCAGGCCCACTGGCGGGCCTTGCTCATCGCCCGGGCGATTGAGAATCAAGCCTACGTGGTCGGCGTGAATCGCTGTGGCCGAGATCCGCATCTGTCCTATGCGGGCGGCTCGATCATTGTCAGCCCCAAGGGCGAAGTTCTGGCGGAAGCGGGGGAGGGGCAAGAGGTTCTGACGATTGACCTCGACCCGCTGGCGGTGGATGCCTGGCGGCGGGCGTTCGGGGCGCTCCCCGATGCTCGATTGGGATTGTTAGGCGAATTGCCGGGTGATTCACCGAAGGGCGAAGCTGGGCGATCTTGCTGAAAATCGGCCCTGGCGGCTCGCTGTGTGGGTTTGTCGGATGATCCCGGCAGGCGGGTCTGGGCAAAATGTACGGACATTTCGGGGAGGATTACCTTGACCAATCAGCGGGGTGGGTTATGGTACGACTGTTGAGTAATGACCCGCCAATGGGTCTCCGCTGAAAAGCCGATGAGTAGGGAAGCACAAAGCCTACTCGAGACAATTGCAGAGCATACTTGACACGGATGAGCTGACTCCTCCGTGGTTGCTACTCGAAATGGATTGGTGCAATGCCAGTCCGGAGTAGCTGTGGCAAAGCCACGGATTCCCTGTGCCCGCCTCGCCGGTGTTTACTCGTCGGCGAGGCGGTTTTCTGACGCCGCCTGGATCAGGCGGATCTTGGGCGGCCGCCTCTGTGGCGCTGCCCGGTTGGGCCCTTCGGACCACGGTTCGAGGCTCGGCCGACATCCTGAGAGGGAAAGCAGGCCTCCTGTTGGTAAGAGGGAGCCAAACGCTTTTCCAAGAAAGGCTTGCAGCCAACGCTGATGCCTCCGCAAATATGCGGTGAGGCGGTGCGCGATGGGTGTTTTTATACGTTTTTGGGATCAAAGCCGTTGACCTGTCCGCGGGTGGTCGTATACTGCACCTGCCACAGAGGCGGAAACAAGGGCACAGGGAATCCCACGAGTCCGCCCCACATTTGAGTTAGGGGTCTATCGGGCCCCGCCCCGAATGTCGTAAGGCAGGTCGGGCGGAGAGATTCGCTTTGCCTGTCTTCAGCGATCGGACGCCACACCGACCGCGGCAGACTGCCACACGACCTCGGAGGAGTAAGCGACCGATCGGCGAAAGCCGGTCGTTCGCTTTTTCAGTGCGCCCAGGCCCCGTCACCGCCGCAGACGCCGAGGGTCCGGGACAAGCCGGGGCAAAGCACCGCGCCGCCCCGGGTATCGGACGTACGCGGGACAATGACCCCGCAATGGTCCACCAACGCGCCGCCCTGAGGTCGGCGGCTAAACAGGGCGCTGGCGACTCCGGACCAATGTGGGCGGATTCCCTTGACCGCCACGGATCTCCGGTGCACGATGATCACATGGCTCGCGTGGGTGGAACAGTCCGCAGCCGGCGTCGCGTGGCGACACTCGCCGCGCTGTCGCTCCTTCTGGGTCTCGTGACGACGTGGGCGGTGGCGTGGGGGTTTGCGATCTGGGAGGCACCGGGCGTGCTCACCGGACCAACGTTCCAGTTCGGCGCCATGCCGGATGGTCGGGCATACGAACTCGATCAGAGCCGCGGCGTCGGCGTCGCCGCCGCACGGATCTGGGCCGGCGTCGCGAGTCCGGAGACGAAACGGCCGATCAAGTTCAGCATTCGCGTCACCACGCTCCGAAAGTGGCGTCCGGGCGTTTGGGCGGTTGCCGACGTTGCTCCGGTTGAGGAAGTGCTGCCACCTTGGAGCGCGACCTTGGGTGCCGTCCGGTCGGGGCGTCTCGTGCCGTCGGAGGCGACCACGCTCCGAGTCGGTCCACAGTACGCCACTGTGCAAGGGAACGCCTTCATCCTTGAACACGTGCTGGAGGAGCATGCGGCGGGCTGGCCTCGACTTTGCCTACGTTCGCTTGAGGATGCGAACGGTGATTTGCACCACGCCATTGTGCTTTCTGAGTCGGGTCACCTGACGATGTCACTGCCGTTGCAGCCAGTGTGCCAGGGCTTGTTGGTCAACTCACTCGTCTTTGCATCACCGTGGCTCGTGGCCTTCTTCGGCTTCGCTCCGGCGCGGCGGATCATGCGCCGGCGTCGTGGGCGCTGCCCGCGCTGCAACTACGACCTGCGCAGCGACCTCGACAACGGCTGCCCAGAATGCGGCTGGGGGCGGGGCAGGGTGAGTCTGAAACAGGAGAAAAAGACATGCGAAGACTGCTGGTCGAAGTGGCCGTGATCTGCGCGGCGTTGGGTGCGCTCACGAGCGCCGAACCCGTGGAGAGGGAGGTCGAGCCCCCAGCGCCGGAACCGATCCGAGTGGTCATTTGCGCTGTGAACGAGGGTCTGGACTTCGCAGAGTCAGAAGTATCAATTGCATTCAAGCGGACGATTGAGAAGCTAGCGCCGGACATCGTGTGTCTGCCGGGCGCGTCTCTCGACGCTGAGGCTGCGATCGAACTGCTGAACGAAGCCCTCCCGTTGGATGTGCAGCAGGTTTGCATTCCCATAGAAGGGGGCAGCGCCATGGTGATGATGCCCTTGGGCACCTGGCACGGGCAGGCCAAGGTGAATCACATCGTCGTCAGTCGCTGGCAAGTCAGCGAGACGGCGGCGCAGCCGACTCGGGACTGGCCTGCAGGCGCATTCGGCTGCCTGGTCGATCTGCCAGACGGAGTTGGCAGCGCCGACGTCGAAGTGATCTACTGCAACCTCACAAGCGAAGCCATAGCTCACACGCCGTAGCTTGTGGCAGTGCTAAGGGACCTGGCGTGAAGCACTCCTGCACTCGACACCCCGCGCTTCGTGTGGCCGCACTCGTTGCACTGTCGCTCGCTCTGGGCGCCATCTGTACGCTTGGCGTCGCCTGGGGGATTGCGATTTGGACGAGGCCCAGCGATCTTCCCCCGAGTTGGGGCAAGATGGGCGTGACGGCGGATGGCCGCACCTTCTTTGTGAGAGGCGGCTCCGCGCGCGGGCGTGCTGCCGCCTCCATCTTGTCGGGGAGGTCGGAGTCGATCCTGGCGGCGAAGGAGCGAGGAGAGCGGCTGCGGCTCGGCGGAAGGGATGTGGGGCCGTACGAAGCGAGTGCGGTGCTGCCCCATTGGACGGCGACGTACGAGGCGATGCGGCTGGGGCGCATGACGCCGGACCTCCGGCGCTCGATGAACATTGGCTTATTGGCGAGCCATGATGAAGAGCGATACTCATTTCGCTATGAGATCGCGGAGCATGGCGTGGGCTGGCCGCTCATCTGTGTGCGCTCTCTGGATCCCACACCTGGATCGGGTCGGCGGGACACCTTCGAGCTTCCCCCGTGGTTCTACAGGAATCTGCCGGGCGTCAAGATGACAATAGTTCCGACGCGGGTCGTGTGGCGTGCGCTCGCAATCAACACGTTGCTCTACGCGCTGCCTTGGGCGTTCATCTTCCTGGGACTAGACGCCCTCGCTCGCGTCCGTCGCCTGCAGTCCGGACGGTGTCCGATTTGTCGGTACGACCTGCGCGGGAGTTCTGACGCCGGCTGCCCGGAGTGCGGCTGGGGCGGGAAGACGAGGCTGGCTGACGAGGGTGCGAGGCGCGGTGGATGGCGCACGAGAGCCCCGGTGGGTGCTGTGGTCGTCGTCGTGTCTGACCGGTGGTTGTGGGCCGTACACAACTCGCCAACGATCGTGGTGTGGGGCCGACGACAGGCGTCAATCGGCACGGGTTGGCACGGCAGGCGGCGACGCCCGTCGAACTCCGATCGGCATGCTGGAGATCACATGGCTCGTCGTCGATGCGGGAGAGGCGAGCGCGCGTTGAACCGGCGGCGGTGCGGGGTGGGTGGGGTCGTGAGAGATCGGTCATCTGTGCCGACAATCGTGTCGGGCGATGCCGATACTGCCGGTCGCGCCTGGTCGGTTTGGCCGATCTCGCTGAGCCTGAGGTGCCCTTCAAAGGTGCGGTTTCTCGATGCATTGCCCTGATTCGGGCGCTGCTGGAGGCGACCCAATCAGGCCGTTTTGTTCCGGCGAATCAAGCAGTGCTCCGGAAGCGCCGAATGCCTCGCCGAGCGCGGGTGCAAGGGCGGCCGTCTTTGGACCGCTTCTGGAGTATCCACCGCGCCGAGATGTCAAGTAGGCGAGAGAGGTGTAGAACGATGATGAAGAGAGTTCGATCCATGACGCTCGGACAGAAGCTCTTTGGCGCCTTTGGCGTGATGATTCTCTTGATGGTGGCGGTGGCGGGCGTCTCGCAGGCGGCGTTTGTGCGATCCGCGGGTGGCTTCCAGGCTTTGCTCAAGACGGTGGAGAGACGCGTGGAGCGGCACGCCGCCGCTGCAGAAGCCACCATGCTGCAATGCCGGCGACACGAGAAGGACTTTCTGTTGCGTCTCGATAACAAGTACGTGGAGAAGCACGCCGACGCCATGGCGGAACTGCTGAGCGAGGCGGAATCCATCCAGAACCTGACGAGCGAAGCGGGCATGAGCGAGCAGTCGGCCGCGGCTGGGCAGGTCGTCGAGTACGCCAAGGAATACGGCGAAGCCTTCCAGCAACTCGTGGCCACCTGGGAGAGGTGCGGACTTGACGAGGAATCAGGCCTTCAGGGCCGTTTCCGCGACTCCGTCCATGACCTGGAGGAGAAGCTTGGCCAGTACCAGGTGGAGGACCTGTACCGAATCTACCTGCAGTGTCGCCGCCAGGAGGCGGTCTACCTGCGATCCCGCTCCGAGGAGGATCGGGCGGTCCTCGCAGGGCTGCTCGAGAACTACCGGGAGCGGCTCGCGGCGAGTGTCTGTGCGGAGGCGGTGAAGCGGGCGCAGGAAACGCCGCTGTCGACGTATGGAGAACTGCTGGGGCGCATGGCGGCAGCGGACGCCGAGGCGGAGGACGTGCTCGCCGAGCAATTGCGGGACGCTGCCGATGAGTTGGAGACGATGCTGGCTCAAGTGGACATCCCCGACTCCGCTCGGGTGCTGCTCATGGTTCGTCGGCACGAGAAGGACTACTTGATGCGCCTCACCGACAAGTACATCCAGCGGACGAACGATCGCGTGGAGGAACTCCGGCAGATGTGCCACGCTTCGCAGGTGGGCCCCACGGATCTGCAGGAGATTGATGGTCTGCTGGACGCTTATCTGGCGGACTTCAACGCTCTGGTGGCGGAGAACACGGAGATCGCCAATCTGACGGGGCGCATGCGCGACGCCGTGCACAAGATCGAGCCGGCCGTCGCGGGGATCGCCGAGCAGTCGCGAGAGTCGGCAGCGGAGAAGGCGGTCGCCACGACGGCGCTGACGAAGTCCTTGTCGCTCGTGTCGCTGTCGCTGTCGGGCCTGGCGATTCTGTCCGCGGCGGTGCTGGCGCTGTGGCTGGTCACCACCACCAAGCGCGACCTGGGCCGAATCCTGAGAGGGTTGAGCGCCGGGTCGGAACAGACCTCGACGGCTGCGAACCAGGTCTCCGGGAGCAGCCAAGTCGTGGCGCAAGGCGCCACCGAGCAAGCGGCGAGCGTGGAAGAGACCACCTCATCCGTGGAAGAGATGACCGCCATGATCAAACAGACGGCCAGCAACGCCTTGGAGGCCAAGCAACTGGCGGAACGGGCTCAGGAAGACGCCGAGCAGGGCGGTCAGGCCATGCGGCGCATGAGCGATGCTATTGACGACATCAAGCGCGGCTCCGATGAAACCGCCAAGATCGTCAAGAGCATCGATGAAATCGCCTTCCAGACTAATCTCTTGGCGCTCAATGCCGCCGTCGAGGCGGCCCGGGCCGGGGAGGCGGGCAAAGGCTTCGCGGTGGTGGCGGAAGAGGTTCGTAATCTGGCGCAGCGAGCCGGCGAGGCGGCCCGAAGCACCTCCGAACTCATCGAGACGTCCGTGAAGAACGCCGACAACGGCGTGCAGATCAGCCAGGAAGTGGCCGAGTCGTTGACCAAGATCGGCACTGGTTCACGCCAGGTCAATGAACTCATCAACGAAATCGCCTCTGCCGGCAAGGAGCAGGCGCAGGGCGTGGAGCAGATCAACAACGCCGTCGCTCAGATGGACCGCGTCATTCAGTCGAGCGCCGCGAACGCCGAGGAATCCGCCTCTTTCGCCGAGGAATTGAGCGCTCAGGCGGAGGCATTGGGTGAACTCGTCCAGGCGCTGCAACTGGTCGTGGGTAAGTCCGGGCGACACGACGAGTCACTGCGGAGTGGCGCCACCCGCGCGACGAAGCGTGTCCAGCCGTCGCTGGCGGCAAGCGACGAGAGTTGGCACGACATCTCGCGATCGCGAGAGACAGCGGAACCCATGGAGAGCGAGGCGGTGCGGCACTGAACTTAAGTCGACAAGCCCCCCGCGCCAGGGAGCGCGGGGGGCTGTGTTATTTCAACGGTCTGCTTCTTCGGGCGCCGCTGCTTACTCCGCGTCTTGCTGCACGGTCTTGACGGTGTCCAAGCCGAGTTCGTGGATCGCCTTCTCGCGGATCTTGAACTTCTGCACCTTGCCGGTGACGGTCATGGGGAACTCCTCCACGACCAGCCAGTAGCGCGGGATCTTGAAGTGGGCGATCTTGCCCTTGCACATAGCCCGGAATTCGTCTTCGCTGGGCTTCTCGATGCCGGGGCGGAGCTTGATGCAGGCAAGCAACTCCTCGCCGAACTTCAGGTCCGGCACGCCGACCACGTGGGCGTCGTAGACCGCGTCGAGCGTGTGCAGGAACTCCTCGATCTCGCGCGGGTAGAGATTCTCGCCACCGCGAATGACCATCTCCTTGATGCGGCCGGTGATCTGCACGTAGCCCTCATCGTCCATGATGCCGAGGTCGCCCGAGTGCAGCCAGTGCCGTTCGTCGACGGCTTCGGCAGTCTCATTGGGCATGTTGTCGTAGCGGGACATGACGTTGTAGCCCCGGAAACAGATCTCGCCCTGCACGCCCCGGGGTACGATCATGCCGGTGGCGGGGTCGATGATCTTCTGCTCCTGGTGCGGCGAGACGCGGCCGACCGTCGTGACACGCTTCTCAAGGCTGTCGTCGGCACGGGTCATGTTGGTGATGGGGGAGGCCTCGGTCTGGCCGTAGCCGATGAGGATCTCCTTCATGTGCATGCGGTCCATGACCTTCTTCATGACCTCGACGGGGCAGGGGGCCCCGGCCATGATGCCGGTCCGCAGCGTGGTGAGATCAAACGTGTCGAAGTCGGGGTGATCGAGTTCGGCGATGAACATCGTGGGCACGCCGTGCAAGGCGGTGCACTTCTCCGCTTGGACCGCCTTGAGCGTCTCGGTGGCGTCGAAGGCCGGCGAGGGAATGACGATGGTGGCGCCGGTGGTGATGCAGGCGAGGTTGGCCAGCACCATGCCGAAGCAGTGGTAGAAGGGCACGGGCACGCAGAGACGGTCCTGGTGCGTGAAGCGCATCGTCTGAGCGACGAAGTAGGCGTTGTTGAGGATGTTGCGGTGGGTGAGGGTCACGCCCTTGGGGAAGCCGGTCGTGCCCGAGGTGTACTGGATGTTGATGTCATCGTCGAACTCGAGCTGGGCCCGGCGCTCGGTGAGCACTTCGTCGGGAGTTTCATCGCCGAGCTCCGCGAAAGCGCGACGGGTGAACATGCCGGGGTGCTGCGTCTTGCCGATGAAGACCACGCTCTTGAGGTGCGGGAAGCGCCAGGAGTCGATCAGCCCCGGCTCGCAGTCCTTCACCTCGTTGCAGACCTTGTAGAACATGTCCACGTAGTTGGAGGTCTTGTAGGACTCGATGAGCATGAGCACCTTGGCCCGCGACTGCTTGAGCACGTACTCCAACTCGTGGATGCGGTAGGCCGGGTTCACGTTGACCAGGATGGCGCCGATCTTGGCGGTGGCGAACTGGGCCACGACCCACTCGTAGTTGTTGGTGGACCAGACGGCCACACGCTCGCCGCGCTGGATACCCAGGTTGATCAGGGCCTTGGCGGCCCGATTGACGATCTGGTTGAACTCCGCGTAGGTAAAACGCAGATTCTGCTCGATCGAGACCACCGCCTCGGTATCGGGGAAGGTGGCGGCGATGCGGTCGAGGCAGACGCCGATGGTCTCGCCGATGAGGGGGATCTCAGACGGGCAATGCTCATAGCTCAGCCGGTTCATCGTGGTATCCTCAAAAGTGGGGGGTTTATCCCCGAGTTGGGCTATTTTCAGGGGAGCCAATTATCGTGTATCCGCGCGATCTCCGCACCCCCTGGCACGCTGATTTCGCCGTCTTGGTGGCGGATTTGCAGTCGGCCGTCGGCGGTCAGCCCCAGCAACTCTCCCGAGAGCTGCCGGTCGGGCGGAATCGCCAGGTCAAGCCGGCAGCCACGGCCGCGCAGGCGGGCCTCGATCACCCGGAGGGTGGGCTCGGTCAACCCTGCCCGCAGGTGCTGCTCGAGTCCGGTAAGCGCCGCGCCTGCCAGAGGTTGAAGCAGGTCGTTCGGCGATATCGACGACGTTGTCAGGTCGGCCAGGCAGATGGGCGGGGCGGCGAATCCGGCAGCGAGATCGGCCGACAGGGGTGGGGCGGCGATGATGTTCACACCGACGCCGACGAGCAGGTGATCGCAGCCCTCGAAGCGCACTATCTCGCAGAGGATCCCGGCGAGCTTGCCGCCGCGGGCGTGCACATCGTTGGGCCATTTGATCCGCAGCAGGTCTGGCTCCAGCGCCGCCAGCCTCTCGATCGTCTCGCAGAGGGCCAGGCCGACGGGAAGGGAGACGGTGGCGAGATGGGATGAGCCTGCTGCGGGGAGGACGCACGTGAAGTACAGGCCGCCGGGTGGGCTCTGCCAGGTGCGGCCCAGCCGGCCCTGCCCCGCGGTCTGTTCCAGGGCGGCGATGACGTGCGCACCCCCCAATGGGCCGTGTTCCCGGAGGAGTTGCCGGGCGCGTTGTTGGGTGGAATCAACGGTGTCGTATTGAGTGATCTGCAATCGTCAGTTTCCCTGAGGGAGAACCGGCCCAGTCGACGCGTATGAAAGAAAGGGCGACGGATGCCGAAAAAGTCTGACAGGAGTCGGCAGCAAACGCATCCCTGTTGACGTTCGCTGGTTTGAAGGCATGAATGGGGCCTTCGCCTCTCCCACCCCGCGACGGGTGAATCTCTCAATCACGCAAGATTGGACACGCTCCACAACGATACGCTCTCTCTCACTCGTCCGGCGGGTTGCGCTTCAAATCGCAATCCGCCGGATGCCGCTTTTGCAGCGAACCGTTTCTCCCGAGCGAGTCACCACATCTTCTGTCTGCCCTCGTCGATCGTGAAGATGCGATCTTCCTCTCGGCTGCCTTCGCCGACGAGCCAGTACAGCGAATCGGCGGGCACGTCCTCGAAGCGCACCGCTTCTTCCTCCGCCGTCTTGCTGCCCAGTGATTGCCAGCCGCCGGCCCACACGAAGAGCTCGTAGGACTTGCCGGGCCCGACGACGAGGCTGGGGATCGTCTCCAGCGTGTCCATGTGCATCGTGTCGGGCTTCGTCATGGTGACGTCG
>SWCB01002905.1_pt1 | contig 11147 bp, 8 predicted proteins | sample 4692901 | NCBI WGS metagenome assembly SWCB01 (sample SAMN10267276, study PRJNA491770) | bioreactor metagenome | isolation source: DHS bioreactor inoculated with subseafloor sediment | place: Japan: off Shimokita Peninsula | collected 2006-08
AGGCTGGCGAACTCGACTTCGGCGTCGCCCAGTCGGATGTCCGTTCAATGCCGTGAAAGGCCTGAACCAGTTCAAGGACGGTGGTGCCGTGACCGAACTGCGCGCCGTCTTCGGCCTGCACCCCGAGCCGCTGACCGTACTGGCCCGCAAGGAAGCCGGCGTCACCAAGTTCGAAGACTTCAAGGGCAAGCGCTTCAACGTCGGCAACCCGGGTTCGGGACAGCGCGCGACGGTCGACGTGCTGCTGCCGGCGCTCGGCATGAAGACCTCGGACTTCTCGCTGACCTCCGAACTCAAGCCCGATGAGCACAGCGCTGCACTGTGCGACAACAAGATCGACGGTTTCGCCTATGTCGTCGGCCACCCCGCCGCCAACATCCAGGATCCGACCACAACCTGCGGTGCAAAGCTGGTTCCGGTCACCGGTGCCGGCGTCGACAAGCTGATCAAGGAGTTCCCGTACTACGCAGCCGTCACCATCCCGGGCGGCATGTACGCGAACAACCCGGACGCCACCAAGACCTTCGGTGTCGTGGCCAGCTTCGTGACCTCAGCCAAGGTGTCTGACGAGGTGGTCTACACCATGGTCAAGGCTGTCTTCGAGAACTTCGAGGACTTCAAGAAGCTGCACCCGGCATTTGCCCACCTCGAGCCGCAGAGCATGATCAAGGACGGCCTGTCTGCTCCGCTGCACAATGGCGCGATCAAGTACTACAAGGAAAAAGGCTGGATGTAATCCGGCTGCCGGCGTAATCCTGCCGGCCTGCTGGACGTCTCCCGAAATGCACCGCGACTCGGGAGACGTCTGTTATCCAGACAACGCAGCGACAGGCCAAAAGTCTGTTGCTGCGTTTGCGTATCACCTGAATCCGGGGAGGCGCGGCGTATGACCCGCTCGAAGAAAACCCATACAACCCACGAACTGACCGATGAACAGCTGAAGCAGATCGTTGCCGAAGCCGATACCGGTGGTCGCAAACCCACGGGTCTTGCAGCACAGTTTCTCCTTGTCATTGCGCTGGCGTGGTCCCTGTTCCAGCTCTGGATCGCCTCTCCCCTGCCGTTCTCGCTCGGCGTTTTCGTCCTTAACGATACCGAGTCCCGCGCCATTCACCTGGCGTTTGCTGTCTTCATGGCCTTTGCCGCCTACCCGGCATTCAAGGGCTCACCGCGCGCCTATATCCCCGTCGTAGACTGGATACTGGCAACCGTCGCCGCATTCTGCGCAGGCTACCTGTTCCTTTTCTACGCTGAACTGGCATCCCGCCCCGGCATTCCGACCACGCTCGACCTGGTCGTCGCAGTCACCGGTCTCGTTCTGCTGCTCGAAGCAGCCCGTCGCGCCCTCGGCCTGCCGATGGTGATTCTGGCGGTCTTCTTCCTGATCTATATCTTTTTCGGCCAGTACATGCCGGACGTCATCGCCCACCGCGGCGCGTCGCTGTCCAAGGGCATGAGCCACCTGTGGCTGACCACCGAGGGTGTGTTTGGCGTCGCACTCGGCGTGTCCGCCAGCTTCATCTTCCTGTTCGTGCTGTTCGGCGCCCTGCTGGAAACCGCGGGCGCGGGCAACTACTTCATCAAGTCGGCCATTGCGCTGCTCGGGCACATGCGCGGCGGCCCTGCGAAGGCTGCCGTCGTGGCATCGGCCTCGACCGGCCTGATCTCGGGCTCGTCGATTGCGAACGTGGTCACCACCGGCACCTTCACCATTCCGCTGATGAAAAGCGTGGGCTACCGTGACGACAAGGCGGCCTCGGTCGAAGTCGCCTCGTCGGTGAACGGCCAGCTAATGCCGCCGGTCATGGGTGCAGCAGCCTTCCTGATGGTGGAGTACGTCGGCATCACCTACGTCGAGGTGATGAAGCACGCCATCGTACCGGCACTGATCTCCTACATCGCTCTATTCTACATCGTTCACCTCGAAGCGATGAAGATGAACCTGCAGGGACTGCCGCGTCGCGAACCCCTGCCCTGGCAACAGGCCACCATTACCACCCTGATGACGGTGTCCGGCGTAATCATTCTGGCCGCCATCGTGTACTGGGGTTTTGGCTGGCTCAAGGACGTTGTTGGCGAATCCGCCTTCCTGATCGTCGGCGCCATGATGCTCGTCGCCTACGTCGCGATCATCCACTTTGCCGCGAAGTACCCGGAGCTCCACATGGAGAAGCCGGGTGACAAGATGGAGTACCTGCCCGAGATCGGGCCGACCCTGAAGTCCGGCCTGCACTACCTGCTGCCGGTTGCCGCCCTGATCTGGAACCTGATGGTGGAGCAGCTCTCGCCTGCACTGTCCGCATTCTGGGCCACCCTGTTCCTGATCTTCATCCTCGTCACCCAGCGCCCGCTGTTCGCCTACTTCCGCGGCAAGGGCGAGTTCGGCGTGGCCCTGCGCCACGGCTTCCAGGATCTGTTCGACGGCCTCGTCACCGGCGCCCGCAACATGATCGGCATTGGCATCGCAACCGCCACCGCTGGCGTGATCGTCGGCACCGTGACCCTGACCGGTATCGGCCTGGCCATGACCGAGCTGGTCGAGATCCTGTCCGGTGGCAACCTGATGATCATGCTGTCGCTGGTTGCGGTGATCTGCCTCATCCTCGGCATGGGGCTGCCGACCACCGCCAACTACATCGTGGTGTCGACGCTGATGGCGCCCGTGATCGTCGAGCTCGGCGCCCAGCAGGGCCTGCTGGTGCCACTGATCGCAGTCCATCTGTTCGTGTTCTATTTCGGCCTGATGGCCGACGTGACGCCACCGGTCGGACTGGCTTCCTATGCAGCAGCGGGCATTGCCAAGAGCGACCCGATCAAGACCGGCTTCACCGCATTCGGCTACAGCGCACGAACGGCGATTCTGCCCTTCATGTTCATCTTCAACACGCAGTTGCTGCTGATCGGCATCACCGACGTCTTCCATCTGGTGATGACGATCGTCAGTGCCACCATCGCCAGCCTGATGTTTGCCGCAGCCACCCAGGGCTGGTTCGTCACCCGCAACAAGATCCATGAAACGCTGATTCTGCTGCTGGTGACCTTCAGCCTGTTCCGCCCCGGCTTCTGGCTGGACATGGTATATCCCGCATACGACGAAGTGCCGGCAAGCCAGCTCACACAGTTGGTGGAAGCTGCGCCACCCAAGGGCGACCTGCGCGTCTGGGTGCAGGGACTCACGCTCGAGGGTGACGAGGTATCCAAGGGCGTGCTGCTGCCGCTCGGAGAGCCTGGCAACGCGCGTGAGCGCCTGTCACGCATGGGCCTGACCCTGATGACGCTGGGTGACGACGTTCAGGTGGCTGCGGTGAAGTTCGGTAGCCGCGCTGAAAAGCTCGGGCTTGAGCAGGGCTTCAACATCACCTCGATCGAACTGCCCGCAGCCGGCCGTCCGGACAAGGAATGGGTCTTCGTGCCCACGCTCCTGCTTCTCGCAATGGTCTGGTTCATGCAGCGTGCCCGCGCGCGCCGCGAACCGCCGCGACCACCGCACAACCCGAATGCCTGATGCAAGAAGGGCGCTCCACGGAGCGCCCTTTTTTGTGTGCTGCAGAACCGCAACTGCGTCAGATCAGGGACGGGCCATTCACGATGGCCGCGGCGTCCCGCTCATTGATGCGTACGGTGGCGCTCGCCAGAACATGCGCGATCAGCCAGTCCTTCAAACGCGCAACGCCTTCTTCGTCGAGCTCGACGAAACGGCAGCCAGCCTTGCGCGCATGACCTTCACCCACCTGATTGACCACCTTCGCATGACCTTCGATACGATCCGGCACGCTTTCACGCTGCAGCACGAAGCGAAACTCGGCGCCGGGATCGAGGTCGTGCGCGACGGGCAACGAAAACCCCTCCAGCGAGAGGTCGTTGAGGGGGCGGCGCTCACCGTTGACCATTGCCCAGAAACAGATATCGCCGCGACGTTTCGCGACGAATCTCTGACGCGCACGACGCTCGGCCGCGTCATCGCCCACCGCTGCATTCATCAAATCGCTCCAAGACGTGATTTTCGCCTATGTTAGCGCAGGCTCGCCGCGCAAGGGCGTGAGGAATACCTCAGAGCGGAAGCCCGCGCGGTTTGCGTCCGGCACGGGCAAATACATGGTCGAACACGCTGCGCGGCAGAACCCGCAGCAGCTTTGCCACCCAGCCCATCTGCCAGGGCGTCACGGCAAAACGGTCGCCACGCTCAATGACACGGGCAATCCGCTGCGCGGCGACGTCGGCATCGAGAATGAAGGGCATTGGATAGGGGTTGATCGCAGTCATCGGCGTGCGGATGTAGCCCGGCGCCACGCTGACCACCTTTACGCCGCTGTCGTGAAGCTCGACACGCAGACTTTCGAGGTAGGCAAGCGCGCCCGCTTTCGACGCGCTGTAGGCCCCCGCACCCGGCAAGCCGCGAATACCCGCCACCGAGGCAATCCCGACCAACCGCCCGCTGCCGCGAAGACGCATGGCCTCGACGAAAGGCTGGAAGGTTGCGACCATGCCGAGCAGATTCGTGCGCAGCACGCGATCAAACGCGTCGACGTCCTCGGCATATTCGGTAAGCGTCCCGACCGAGACCCCGGCGTTGGCAATGACGATGTCGGGCACGCCGAAGGCTTCGACGAACTGGCTGGCGGCGCCACGCAGTGCCAGCGGATCACCGACATCGGCAACCAGCACCTGGTGCGTGCCGGGCAGCGACGCCACCAGTGCGTGCATCGGCTCGGCTCGGCGCGCAACCAGCCCCAGCGTCGCCCCCATGCCTGCATAGTGACGGGCAAGTGCTTCGCCCAGGCCGCTGGACGCCCCCGTAATGAGGACGCGCAGCGGCTGTCCCGGCTCAGTCACCGCTGCGGCCGTCTAGCAGGCGCAGACAAGCCATCAGCTCTTGCGCGCCTCGCTGCGCACGCGCGTGAGCAGCGCGTCGACCTGCTTCAGCGTGCCTTCGTGACTGCCGGTCAGCGAGGCCGACGTAATGAACCGACCATCGACCGCCATCGTCGGCACGCCCTGAACCTTGTATGCACGGGCGATCTGGTCCGCACGCTTGACCAGCGACTCCACGCCGAAGGACTTGTAAGCCTCCATGAACTTCGCGGTATCAATGCCGCGCTTGCCCACCCATGCCCGCACGCCGTCTTCCGTATTCAGCGGCTCCCTGTCGTTCTGCACCGCACCGAACACGAGTTCGTGCAGGGTATCGACCTGACCGGTCACCTCGAAGGTGTAGTAAAGCCGGGCCAGTGCCTGCAGCTGGGGGTTGCCCCAGATTGCCGGCACGCGGACGAAGCTGACGTCGGCCGGCAGGCGCTTGATCCACTGCCCGAGCAGCGGGTCGAAGTCGTGGCAGTGCGGGCAGCCGTAGTGGAAGAACTCGATCACCTCGATCTTGCCCTTGGCCGCCGTCGGAACGGACGGCTCCAGCACCTGGTAAGCCGGACCAGATCCGCTCTGGGCGAGCACCTTGCCCGCGGACCCGGCGAAAAGCGCAAGCGCGCCAAGTTGCTGCAGGGCATGACGACGATTCATTCTTTACTCCCGTGTTGGTTGAAGCCGATCTGACGCGTGCACGGCACGCTTCGTTCCGCGTCAGCGCTAAAAATCATTGACCGGCGCGGGTCACAGTGGTGTTGAAGCCCGACGAAGCCAGACGGCTGCGAACCGGATTCAGCTCGTCCGGGCCGGAGAAGGGTCCGATCCGCACCCGGTGCACCGTGCGCCCGTCGGGCAGCTGGCCCCGCTGCGAACTCGCCTCGACACCGGCAAGCGCCAGCCTTGCCTTCAGGTTGTCCGCCTCGGCCGCGTTCTCGAAGGCACCGAGCTGGAGGTAGAGCTTTTCGACCGGGCGCTCCACCACCGGCGCGCTCGGCGCTTCAACCGGCGCCTGTGCCGCCGGCACGTTGTCGCCCTGCGGCAGGATCTTGTAGAACTCGAAATCCTGCTTTACGACGGGGCGGTCGCCGGGCTTTCCGGGCAGCGCGGCAGGCGGCTGGTTGACCGCCGGCACGCGTGGTGCGACCGGCGCCGACTGAAACGGGTTGGCGCGGGTGAAGAACCATGCCGCACCCGCAGCAATCAGCGCGCCCAGCATCAGGCCGATGAAAATGCCGATCAGGGTCCCACCACCGCTGCGCGCGGGAGCACGGCCCGACTTGCGGGGGGCTTTACGAGGCTGAGTCAAAACAATCTCCGGATTTACATCGATTCAGGTGCGGACACACCGAGCACGGCCAGACCGCTCACCAGCACCTGACGCACCGCCTCGGCAAGCGCCAGACGGGCAAGCTTGACCGCCTCGTCATCGACCAGCATGCGCTCGGCGTTGTACCAGCTGTGGAAGTCTGCCGCGAGATCCTTCAGGTAGAAGGCAATCTGGTGCGGCGCGTAATCGGCCGCAGCCGACTGCACCAGCTCGGGAAAGGTCGACAGGCTGGCACACAACGCGAGTTCGCGCTCGTTCTGCAGCTGGCCAAGATCGGCCTGTGCCAGCTCTTCGCGCTCGCCGCCCCACTGACTGAGCACCGAGCACACCCGTGCATGCGCGTACTGCACGTAGTAGACCGGGTTCTCGTTGCTCTGACTCTTGGCCAGGTCGAGATCGAAGTCGAGGTGCTGGTCGGACTTGCGCAGCACGTAGAAGAAACGGCAGGCATCGTTGCCGACTTCCTTGCGCAGCTCGCGCAGGGTGACGAACTCGCCCGAGCGGGTCGACATCGAGGTCTTCTGCCCGTCGCGGTAGAGCACCGCGAACTGCACCAGCGCCACGTTGAGTTTTTCCGTCGGCAGGCCGAGCGCGGCGATGGCGCCCTTCACGCGCGGGATGTAACCGTGGTGGTCTGCGCCCCAGATGTCGATGATGCGGTCGAAGCCACGCTCATACTTGTTCAGGTGATAGGCGATATCCGACGCAAAGTAGGTGTAGAGACCGTTCTCGCGCTGAACCACGCGATCCTTCTCGTCGCCGAAGGCGGTCGAGCGGAACCACTTGGCGCCGTTCTGCACGTAGATGTGACCCTGCTGCTCGAGCTGGGTCACTGCACGCTCGACCAGGCCGGTATCGAACAGGCTCTGCTCCGAGAACCACTTGTCGAAGCGCACGCCGAATTCCTGCAGATCCTCGCGGCCGTCGCCAAGCTGCTCATTGAGCGCGAAACCATGCACCCACGGGTAGTCCTCGCCGAGCAGACGCTTGGCGTTGGAAATCAGGGCGTCGAGATGGAGCTCGCGTTGCTGCTTGGCTTCGTCATCCTTGCGCTCCACCGGCGGCAGGCCCGGCGTGCCGGCCGTCACCTGCGCTGCGGTAAACCTGGCGAAACGGTCCTGATGGGCGTCGCGCATCTCACGCCCCATGGTCACGACGTAATCGCCCTGGTAGGCATTGGGCGGGAATGCGACCTCGACCCCGAAGAACGCGAGGTAGCGCAACCAGGTCGACAGCGCCAGGATGTCCATCTGACGACCGGCGTCATTGACGTAGTACTCGCGGCTGACATCGTAACCGGCGAATTCCAGCACGTCCGACAGCGAGGCGCCGTAGGCAGCACCGCGGCCGTGGCCGACATGCAGGGGTCCGGTGGGGTTGGCGGAGACGAACTCCACCTGCACCTTCACGTTCTTCTTTTCGCCGCGACCGAACGCAGCGCCCTTGGCGAGCACCTCGCTGACCACGGCCGTCTTGGCAGCAGTGGCCAGGGTGAAGTTGATGAAGCCCGCGCCGGCCACCTCAGTCTTGGCCACCAGCGGCGACGCCGGCAGCTCGGCCAGCAGTTTCGCGGCGAGTTCGCGCGGGTTGCGCTTCATCGGCTTGGCCAGTTGCAGCGCAAGGTTGGTGGCAAAGTCCCCATGGCTGGCCTGCTTCGGGCGCTCCAGCAGGATCGGGGTATCGGCCAGCTCGGGCGCAACGCTTTTCAGCGCGGCTTTCAGGAGATCGGCAAGTAGAACTTTGGGGTCGGCGCTCATGACACTTTCAGGGACATCGAAACCGCCGATTATAGCGGATCAACCCACCCCTCTCCCGCCCGGCATGTGAGCGCAGGTTACGTTCTCTGCCTTCCACCGCCCCCCCTTTCCCGCTAAAGTCCCGGTTCTCCTGCTACCGGTTGTCCAAAGTGCGTCTCCTGCGTCTCACCAAGATCGTTTCCGTCAGTCTGCGTTTCGGTCTGGACCGAATGATTCTGGACGCCGACACCAGCGGTCGACTGGCCCGCGTATGGAATTTCGTGTTCTTCTGGCGCACCTACGACGAACCTCGTGGCGTGCGCCTGCGCCGGGCGCTCGAGTCGCTTGGCCCCATCTTCGTCAAGTTCGGGCAGATGCTCTCCACCCGGCGCGATCTGCTGCCGCCGGATCTGGCCGACGAGCTCGCGATGCTGCAGGACAGGGTGCCGCCCTTCCCCACCGAACAGGCGCTCGCGCTGTTGCAGACGATGTACGGCAAGCCGGTCGATGACGTCTTTGGCAACTTCAACCGCACGCCGGTGGCTTCCGCCTCGGTGGCGCAGGTGCACTTTGCCGAGCTGCCCGATGGCACCGAAGTGGCGGTCAAGATTCTGCGTCCGGGCATCGAGCATGTGATCGCGCACGATCTGGCCCTGCTCGAAGTCGCGGCCATGCTGCTCGAGAAGGTCTGGCCCGAGGGCCGGCGGCTCAAGCCGCGCGAGGTCGTTGCCGAGTTCACCAAGTACCTGAACGACGAACTCGACCTCATGCGCGAGGCGGCCAACTGCTCGCAGCTGCGGCGCAACTTCAAGGATTCGTCCCTGATGATCGTGCCCGAGGTGCATTGGGACTGGTGCGGTCGCAACGTGATGGTGATGGAGCGCATGCACGGCGTACAGATCTCCCAGATCGAGGCGCTCAGGGCGCAGGGCACCGACCTGCCCGCGCTGTCGCGCGCCGGCGTGGAGATCTTCTTCACCCAGGTGTTCCGCGACGGCTTCTTTCATGCGGACATGCATCCGGGCAACATCTTCGTGCATCGCGACGGGCGCTACATTGCACTCGACTTCGGCATCATGGGCACGCTCAACGAAGTCGACAAGAACTACCTCGCGACCAACTTTCTCGCCTTCTTCCAGCGCGACTATCACCGCGTCGCACTGGCCCATATCGAGGCCGGCTGGGTGCCGGCCAAGACCCGGGTGGACGAGTTCGAGGCCGCGATCCGCACCGTGTGCGAGCCGATCTTCGACAAGCCGCTGAAGGACATCTCCTTCGGCAAGACCCTGCTGCGCCTGTTCCAGACCGCACGCCGCTTCGAGATGGAGGTCCAGCCGCAGCTGGTGCTGCTGCAGAAGACCCTGCTCAACATCGAGGGCCTCGGGCGCCAGCTCGACCCCGAGCTCGACCTGTGGAAGACAGCAAAGCCCTTTCTCGAGCGCTGGATGAACGAGCAGATGGGCTGGCGTGCGCTGGTCCGCGAAATCAAGACCGAGGCGCCAAGCTGGGCCGGCACCCTGCCGCAACTGCCCCGGCTGATACATCACACCCTCACCGAAAGCGGCAAACAGCAGGCGGCTCAGCAGGCGCGCATGGAGCAGCTCGCCCGCCAGCAGCGTCGGCAAGGGTGGCTGCTGTCGGCCATCGGCGTGCTTGCCGCTGCCCTGCTCGCACTGGAGGCGTACCGGGTCTTCGGCAGCTGAGCGCCGGGACGGGCGCCGTGCGGATGCGTTCGCAGCGAACGAATCTGCGCCGGCACCCTCCAATGTTGTAACGTCACACAAGCACCCGCCGATCGGCGGAATGGGAGGTGCCTCATGACGAACACAACCCACCTGCCTGCCGGCCCCCACACCCGGCTCACCATCATCAGTGCAGCATCCGCGCTCGGCGCACCGCACCCCGGCCCGGCCGCAGCGGCGCAGTCGCTGCGCAGCAACGGCTTGACCGAGCGCCTGTCGAATGCCGGCATCAAGGCCGAATGGGCGGATGTCGTGCGCCCCACCCAGCCAGCGGCCGACACGAAAGACATGGCAGCCCGGCTGGAAGCCAGCGCGGCGTTCGCGCGACGCCTGGCTGACCGCCTGGCCGCACTCGACCCGGACGCCTTCCCATTGATCCTCGGCGGCGATCACGCCATTGCCGCAGGCACCTGGCGCGGCATCGGCCGGCGTGCCGGCGGTGCGCCCGGCCTGATCTGGATCGATGCCCACCTCGACAGCCACACGGCCGAGTCCACCCATTCGGGCAACATCCACGGCATGCCGCTGGCGGCCCTGCTGGGAGAGGGCGACCGCAGCCTGGTCGGCATCCCCGGCCCACGGCTCGATCCGGCGCGGGTATGCGTCATCGGTGCGCGTGCCTGGGAAACGGAAGAACACGAACGCCTGACGCGGCTCAGCGTGCGCATCTTCGACATGAATGAAGTCCGCGAGCGCGGCCTTCCCGCCGTGTTCTGCGATGCGCTGACGATTGTGCGCAGCAACGGCAGCCAGCCCGGCTTCGGCCTCAGTCTCGATGTCGATGCGCTCGACCCGCTGGCCGTACCTGCCGTGACCTGTCCGGCCGCGGAGGGCATCGATCCCCGGGCGCTGGCCGACGTCCTGCTCACCCTCAGGACCTGCGGCGACTTCATTGCGATGGAGATCACCGAGTACCGGCCCGATCTCGACACTGACCGCCGCAGCGCGGACTGGGTGGCCGAACTCGCCTGTGCTGCACTTGGACCGGGGAGCTACTGGCTGCGCGAGAAGGAGCGCCACTTCGGCGCCAGCAACTACGCACCGCTGCCGGTCGTGTTTCATCGCGGCGAGGGCGTATGGCTGTGGGACGTCGAAGGACGCCGCTATCTCGACATATGAGCGCCTACTCCGCCGTCAGTTTCGGCCACGGCCACCCGCGCCTGCTGCGTGCACTCGAAGACCAGGCACGACGGCTCGCGCTGACCTCACGCGCATTCTCCAACGATCGCCTTCCGCTGCTGCTCGAACGCATGTGCGGGCTGTTCGGCTTCGAACGCGCCCTGCCGGTCAACACCGGGCTGGAAGCGGTCGAGACCGCACTCAAGGCCGCGCGCAAGTGGGCCTACACAGTGAAAGGCGTGGCCGCGGACAAGGCGGAAATCATCGCCTGCGACGGCAACTTCCATGGCCGCTCGATCACGATCGTCGGACTCTCTGCCAGCGAGCAGTACCGCGACGGCTTCGGCCCCTTCCCGCCCGGCT
>SWCB01004789.1_pt1 | contig 11141 bp, 8 predicted proteins | sample 4692901 | NCBI WGS metagenome assembly SWCB01 (sample SAMN10267276, study PRJNA491770) | bioreactor metagenome | isolation source: DHS bioreactor inoculated with subseafloor sediment | place: Japan: off Shimokita Peninsula | collected 2006-08
ATAATATTTTCCAAAATATTTCTCAACTAGTTCATTTCCAAAAACATCTATTCCAGCTGGAACTGGTGTATGTGTGGTGAAAATGTTTGAAAATATTCCAATATCTCTAGCCTGATCAAAAGTCAGACCTTTTTGAATTAAAACTCTAATTCTTTCAAGTGCTAGAAATGCAGAGTGTCCTTCGTTCATATGGCATACAAGAGGTTTTATATTTAACGCATGAAGAACCCTAATTCCCCCTATACCTAATAGTATTTCTTGCTGAATTCTGACCTCTTTATCACCACCATACAAAGCCCTGGTAATATTTTTATCATCTTCAGAATTTTCAGCTACGTTTGTATCTAGTAAATAAAGTGGCACTCTGCCAACTTGTATTTTCCATATTTGAAAATAGACTTGTCTTTCTGGGAAATCTAAGGCAATCTTTAGAGGAGTTTCATCTTCATTGTCAACCAGAGTCATAGGAAGATTATAAAAATCTGAGAGTTGATATTGCTCTTGTTGCCACCCCTCAGAATTTAAATATTGTTGAAAATATCCTTCTTTATAACAAAGTCCAATTCCTACTAAGGGAATACCCAAATCACTGGCTGATTTTAAATGATCACCTGCAAGGACTCCTAATCCTCCGGAATAAATTTGAAGACTTTCAGTGAGCCCGAATTCGGCAGAAAAATATGCGATAAATGGCACATCAGATTCACCATATTTCTTCTGATACCATGTCGTGTCCTGAAGGTAAATATTTAACTGTAAGTAAACTCTATTCATATGAGAAATAAACCCATCATCCTCAGCAATATCATTTAATTTGCTTTGGTCAATTTTTCCTAACATCATGACGGGATTGTGATTGGTACTGTCCCACAAATCTCTATCTAATCTCCAAAACAATTCTTGCGCATCTTGATTCCAGGCCCAGTGAACGTTATAAGCAATTTCTCTAAGAGGTTCTAACTTTTCCGGTAGAGAAGGGATCACACTAAAATTGCCAATAAAATTTATCATAAATACTCCTAATTTAATTGGTTACATAAAAATCAAAACAAATGATATTGAAAAATAGATAATATTTTTAACTATTTTTTTTATCAAACTAATACAATAATTTAATACTGAAAATAAAAGTTTATTAAATAATAACAAAATTGAATTTATTCACCATTAAATTAGAAAAAAATATATGTCGATAATAATATCTGTATTTATAGGTTACCTTTTAGGATCAATTCCAACTGCGTTTATTATTTTAAAATTTAGGAGAGGACTTGATATTAGGAATGAGGGATCTGGAAATGTTGGAACGCTTAACTCATATGAGGTGACAAATTCAAAAAAAATCGGACTGGTAGTTCTTTTTATTGATTCACTAAAAGGATTTTTGAGTGTAGTTGTAATTAAGATTATTTTTGGAGATCAATTTTTATTGTCAATGATTGCTCTATTATTTGCTGTATTTGGCCATTGTTATTCAGCTTGGTTAAAATTTAGGGGTGGTAGAGGTCTGGCAACTGCAGCCGGAGGCGCACTAGCACTAGCACCATTAATATTGATTCTTTGGGGTTTGTTTTGGCTAGTTATTCACAAATGGAGAAATGATATATATATTAGCAATATTTCCGCAACAGCATTAATAATTTTTTCTGCAGTTTTTTTTTCAAACTCATTAAATAAATTGTCATTTCCTCCGGCTGAATCAAACTTTATTTTTGGTTTTTCTTTATCTTTGTTAATGTTAATTATTTTATCCAAGCATTCAGAACCTATTAAATTTTTATTAAAAAACAATTAAAGGAAGCCATATCAAGATGAAAAATATTAAGACTATATTTTTATCTTCATTTTTAACGCTTTTAATCGTTTCGGTTATTTTTGCATATTTCTACTACCAGAGGCAAAATGAAATTAATTTAAGTCGAGATAATGTTGGAGCAGACTTTAATCAGAGTTCGAAAGTTGAAGAAACTTCAATATTACCAGTTGAACTGAAAACCCAAACCAACAATTCAATTAGTAATAGTAGACATAATATTATTACTCATACAGTAAAAAAAGTTAGCTCCGCAATTGTTGGAATTAACATAACTGAGACTAAATATTATAGACAACCATTCAACTTTTTTTATGATAGAATTTATGAACGAGAAATCCCTGGGCTTGGATCGGGAGCAATTATTTCCTCTGATGGTTATGTAATAACAAATGATCATGTTGCTGGAAATGCAAACGAAATTATTGTTACAATGACTGATGGAACAGAGTATGAAGCCGAATTAATTGGAACAGATAAATCATCAGATATAGCGTTATTAAAAATTGAAGCTACTAATTTACCTTATATAAAGTTTGGTGATTCAGATGGTATTCTCATCGGTGAGTGGGCTATTGCATTGGGCAATCCATTTGGCCTATTCGAACTAAATGACAAGCCAACAGTTACAGTTGGTGTTATCAGTGCGGTTGGAATGAATTTGGGTGTTATAAAAGAAAGATATTATGTAAATATGATTCAAACTGATGCCTCTATCAATGGAGGAAATAGTGGTGGCCCACTTGTTAATGGTATTGGCGATATGATTGGAATGAATACAATTATTCTTCAAGAGAATAAAGGTGGAAGTCTTGGTGTAGGGTTTGCAATTCCTATAAATACCGTAAAAAAAATAATCGACGAATTAAAAACAAATGGTACTGTTAATAGAGATTTCTGGACTGGGATTAGTATTCATTCTATTGATAAAGGTATTGCAAAATATTATGATCTCAAAAATACAAATGGTGTTATCATCACTAAAGTTGCTAAAAATTCTCCTGCCTCTAAGGCCGATTTAGCTGCTGGAGACGTTATTTTAGAAATTAACAATTTGAAAATTTATAATGAGGATACAATTGTTTACATTCTTCACCAAGCAAGAACTAATGATAACTTACAACTAAAAATTCTTAGAGATAATAAACTAATTACCAAAACCTTAAAACTTGAATCGAAAATATGATAAAACGATACACACTACCAGAAATGGGCAAAATTTGGGAAGATGAATTTAGATTTTCCACATGGCTAAAAATTGAAGTACTAGCTTGTGAAGCTAGAGTAGAATTAGGTGAAATCCCTAAAGAAGATGTTGTTGTAATAAAAGCTAAAGCAGACTTCAATGTTGAAAGGATTTTAGCTATTGAAGAAGAGACAAAACATGATGTGATAGCATTTTTAACAAATGTTGCAGAGTATGTTGGTTCAGAGGCACGTCATATCCATTATGGAATGACATCTTCTGATATTCTTGATACAACTCTTTCCTATCAAATGAAGGCTGCCGGTGAAATACTTTTATCAGATATAAAAAAGTTCAAAGATGCTTTGAAGAAAAGAGCACTTGAACACAAAGATACAGTTTGTGTAGGTAGGAGTCATGGTATTCATGCTGAGCCAACAACATATGGTTTAAAATTTGCACTATGGTATGAGGAAGCGAAAAGAAATATTACAAGATTGGAAGCTGCGATTGAGACAATTAGTGTTGGACAAATATCCGGTGCAGTAGGTACTTTCGATCACCTTTCACCAAAAGTGGAGGAATTTGTCTGTAAGAATATGGGACTTAAACCGGCCTCAGTTTCTACTCAAGTTATTCAGAGAGACCGTCATGCAGAATTCCTTAGTACTCTTGCAATTATTGGCGCTTCATTAGAAAAAATTGCTGTAGAAATTAGACATTTACAACGAACAGAAGTATTAGAAGCCGAAGAATTTTTCTCAAAAGGTCAAAAGGGTTCTTCTGCAATGCCTCATAAAAGAAATCCAATTGTATCTGAGAGGGTTACCGGGCTTGCTAGATTGTTAAGAAGTAATGCTATGGCCGCTCTTGAGAATGTTGCTCTTTGGCATGAAAGAGATATTTCACATTCTTCGGTTGAGAGAGTGATAGTTCCCGATAGCTGTATCACATTAAACTATATGTTCTCACTTATGACTAAGTTAATTGATAATTTATTAATTTATCCGGAGAATGCTATAGAAAATCTAAACATAACTCGTGGTTTAGTATTTTCACAAAAAATATTGCTTAAGTTAGTTGAAAAAGGTGCAAGCAGAGAAGATTCATATTAGATGGTTCAAACTCCGGCCATGAAAGTCTGGGGAGATAAAACGACAAATATGGAAACAGAATTATTAGCATCTGATGAAGTAAGTCAGTATCTATCTGAAGAAGAAATAAAAGAAACATTTAATACAAAAGAAATGGTTAAGAACGTAGATTATATTTTTAATCGTTCTGTGGAATTAGATTAATGAAAGGGCATATGATGGATAAAATTATTAGTTTATTTTTCATATTGTTGCTTGTATCGTGCGGAGGAACTGCTGATAATCTTACAGTTGGCGATCAAGCTCCGGATTTCACTTTACAAGATTCTGAAAATAATTCCTTTACTCTTTCCTCTTTTCAGAATATTTCGCCAGTCGTAATTTATTTTTATCCTAAGGCAAATACGTCCGGCTGCACAAAACAAGCTTGTGGAATAAGAGATGATTACTCTAAATTTGAAGAAACTGGGATTAATATTTTTGGTGTTTCCGTAGATTCAAAAGCAGATATTCAGGAATTTGTTGAAGATTATAGTTTGAACTTTCCCCTACTTTCCGATGAAAGTAAAGAAGTAGCTAAAACTTATGGCGTATTAAATAACATCGGCATCGCAAGTAGAATTACTTTTATAGTAAATAAGGAAGGTAAATTAACACATATTATAAAAGATGTTGATATAGAATCTCATGCAAATCAAGTTTTTGAGTTAGCAAAAGAGTTATTGTGATAAGATATAAAAAGAGACGGATTGCCCGTCTCTTTTTATATAAATATTTATTATAATCTTCATTTTATTTTTAAATACTAAACTGTAAATTCTAGTCCTTAGCCCTTATGTAAGCAGGTTCCAACTTAAGTCTATCTTTTTTTCTTCTGAACATTTTTCTTAAATCACTAATAATATATAATGCAGAAGGAAGCATTAACAAAGTAATAAATGTTCCAAATATTAGGCCAAATGCAACAGACACTGCCATAGGAACCAAAAACTGACCTTGCTCGCTTTTCATTAGAATAATTGGTGCAAGACCACCAGCAGTTGTAATAGTAGTTAAAATAATAGGTCTAAATCTAGAAATACTTGCTTCCATTAATGCTTCAAACACATCAGTCCCATTTCTTAATAAATTATTATACCTATCAACAAGAACCACAGAATCGTTAATAATTATACCAGCAAGAGCAACAATGCCTAGAAATGATAATATAGAGATTGGAATTCCAATTATGTAGTGTCCTATCACAGCACCAATAATACCTAAAGGAATTAAACTCATAACCAGAAGTGTTTGCAGATAGGATTTTAGGAGAAACATCAAAATGGTAAACATAACAATTAATGCAAGAGCCATAGAATATTGAATAGAATCAACCATTTTCGTTACATATTCAGCTTGGCCTCCGTAACTTCTTGTTACTCCTTCCACCTGACTTAAAACTTTAGGGACAATAACTCCATCTAACTCTTTCAACACAATCGCTAAATCATTTTTAGTATAATCTAAATTACCAAATACACGTACAGACCTTTCTCCATCCTCATGTTTTATTCTTCTAAGACCTCTTTCAATTTTATATTGTGCAACTTCCTTAAATGGCACATACTCTCCAGCAGGAGTTCTTACTTTAAGGTTTTCAATCTGACTAACTGAAACTCTATTCATTTTATCAAATCTTACCCATACTTTAATTTCATTGCGGCCTCTCTGAAGCCTCATAACTTCCTGACCATAAAAGCCTTGTCTCAGTTGAGTTGTAAGATCGCGCAATGTAAAACCTAAGGCTTCTCCTTTTGGTTTGAGGTTTACAATAAATTCATTATTCCCAAGTGGAGTATCATCCTTAACATCTTTAACACCATCAATTTGTTTGAGTTCATCCTTAAGTAGATCTTTTGCTTTTAGTAATTGGTTATAATCTGAACTTTGAAATTTAACCGAGATAGGATTTCCACCAAAATTCCAACCGCCAACAGTAATATTCTCAACTTCAGGAACTTCTCCAATATATTCACTGAGTGCGTCTGAAAATTCACCAATTGAGAAATCTCTATCTTCTGATGATGGTAAAACAAAGAAAATATTCATTGTTCCGGCATTCATCCATGATGTAAAATTAATAATTGGATTGGAAATATTTTTTTCTTCCTCCCAAGATTTTCCAAATGCCAATGCCCTATCAACTAAGTCATATCTTATTCTATTTGCAACTTCAGCAGAAATTCCAGCTGGAACAACGGCCTGTATTCTTGCATAAGGTGGTTCAAGATCCGGGAAAAATTGTGCTCTAACATGTGAGCCTTGAAAAAGTCCAACAATAATTAGAATAGTTGCAAAAACTCCTGTTGATACTGCCCATCTGTTGTTTAGACAGATTTTTAATATTTTTGAATAGTATCTTTTAATAATTTCGTTAAATATTTTGTCTAATACTTTTCTGATCCTTGTAAAAATATTTTTGTCCTTTATCTCAATTTTTAAGGCTTTGGAATGAGCCAAGTGAGCTGGAAGAATAACCATTGCCTCTACTAAGGAAAAAAGAAGCGAAATTATTACTACTGCGGCAACTTGCCAAACATGGTCACCTAAAACGCCATAGAAATAGAAATACGGTGTGAAAGCAACAATTGTTGTAAGAATTGAAATTGTAACTGGTTTTATTACATCAAGCGTCCCATCAATTGCTGCCTCCAGTTGGGTTTTACCATATTTTTCTACTTGAAAGTAAATACTTTCACCAATAATAATTCCATCATCAACAAGAATTCCGATGACTAAAATGATGCCGAATAGGCTCATTTCATTTATTGATATACCCAATACCCAAATAACAAAAAACATCCCGAAGAGTGAAATTGGAATACCCAACGCAACCCAGAATGATAATCTAGTATTTAAAAATATTCCTAAAAGAATAATTACCAAAGCTAAACCTATAAGGCCATTCTGCGACATTAAATCTATTCTTTCATCAAGCTCCTTTGTTTCTTTGATAAATGTTTCAAAATTTACCAGTCCGGCATATTTTTCTTCATATTTTTCAGCAAGTTCTGTTGTTATTCTATCAATTTCGATTACGTCTTCATTATTATTATACATTACATTGAAACCGATGGATTTTCTTCCGTTATACTCCGAGTAAAATCGGTTTTCAGGCCATTGTTCTTGAACAGTACAAATATCAGCCAGAGAAACTTTTTGACCATCAATACCCGATATGACTTGAACACCTTCTAAATCAACAGCCTGATACTTTTTATTGTAAGATCGTATCAAAATTTCTTCTTGATCCGTTAACACCGAACCGGAAGAAATGTTTAAGTTAGAATTTCTGATTGCCTGTGAAATATCATTTATAGTTAGTTTATACCTTATCAAGTTATCCGGCGTTACCTCAATAGAAAATTCTCTAGCTGGAGTTCCCCACATATTTATACTTGATATTTTTCCAGTACGTAAAAGATCATCACGAAATTCTTCAACTATTTTCTTTAAAGTAAATAAATCTTCCGGTCCGTAAATAGAGAGCATTATAGCTCTATTCCAATGGGTAGATTGATAAACAACAGGTTTTTCAGCACCCGTAGGGTAGGAATTAATTGAGTTAACTGAATTTTTTATTTCTTGTAGAGCTTTGTTCATATCATGGCCATCAGAAATCTCAACATTAAGATTACCATAACCATCACTGGATGTAGATAGGATTTTTTCTATCCCCTCAATTCCTCTAAGATTTTCTTCAATCTTTGTAACTATTCCTTCTTCAACTTCTAAAGCCGATGCACCAGGATAAGGGAGATCTATTTCAACTTGTCTTCCCTCTATTTTTGGATTAATCCTTTTATTAAGATTAAAAAGTGCAAATATTCCAGCAATACAAATCAGAATCATAATCCAATTAGTAATTACAGAGTGTTTAATAAAGTAGTGTATAAATTTCTTAGCCATTATTTACTCGTTTGTTTCTTAATTTTTTATTTAACAACAGCAACTGTATCATTATTAAAGTCAGTAGAATCAATTTCAACAACATTATTGAGCGACTTTATTTGCATTCCCACTAAAGGTTTTTGAATTAATGTTGTCACAATTTCAAGTTCTTTCTCAAAGTTATTAGCAATAATAATTTTATCTTTTTGTACTTCAACTATATCAATTTTTTTCCTAGCTAATTTGCCTTTATCAATTGTATAAACGTAATTTTCATTGTCAACTAAATGTCTTGGAATTGGGGCAACATTATTAAGTTTTTTTCCGCTAATACTAATATTTACATAATTCCCAGATAGAAATTCAGGAATCATTTCAAAATTTGAGAAACCTACATAAACCTTCAATGATTGCGAATTTCTGTCTAGTTTGGGATCTTGTCTTATTAACTTACCTGTTAATGCTACATCTGTATTATCAGAAGTTATTTGAACCTTATTCCCCCTGTTAAATTCAATTTGATTGAACTCATCTACAAGAAGTGGAATTGCTATTTCTAAATTATGAACGTCTTCAATAGTGTATAAGTGTTGACCTCTCGATATAAAACTATTTGCAATCACTCCACTAGATTTTATGTAACCTGTAAAAGGGGCTTTGATGACAAATTTGGAGAGCTGTATTTCCTGATTTCTCACAGCATAATATTTAGTAAATATTTGCCGTGAACTAAGTTTAATTTTTTCTTGCAAATTTGAAATTTCAGGCAATTGTGGAATATTTTTATGAATATCTACAACTGAAAAATAATTAAACCATTTATCGTATAAATCCTGGCTCTCTACTTTTAGATCGGGTAATAAAAAAGCAACAGCATTTACAAAATCTGATCTCAAGGAATATAAATTATTTTCTATTTCTCGAGCATCAACTTTTACAATGGTTTCCCCTTTTTTAACGAAGGTTCCATCTTTTAAGTTATTTTTGGCAAAATCTATTTTACCTGAAACTTCAGATACAACTTCCAAAATGCTCTTTGATTCAACAATTCCATTCCCTGCAATTTCAAGATTAAGATCCCCAAAAACTATAAATTCTGTGTTAACAGTTCTAATTTGTGGTTTTGCTTCCCTTTTTTGAGTTTCTGTTTCAGAACTACTTAGAATGGTCATTCCAAAAACACCAATTGCTAGAATCGTTACAATTACACCAATTTTTTTAATATTTCTTTTATTCATCTCGCCCCTTATAGGAAAATATTACTCTGATACTTTGGTTATTAAGACGTGTGATAAATAGTAAAAGTTACATATGTCTTAAGAAATGCTATTCTTTTTAAGATTAATAGTTTAAATCCATTTTTGATTTTTTGCATCAAATAACACTAAAACAATTAATTTCTTGACTAATTGCATCGCTCTTAATATATTGGCACTCAACTACAACGAGTGCTAACAATTTTAGGAGAAATACAAATGAATGACTTTAAGATAAAGCCATTAGAGGACAGAGTAATTATTAAAGCAGGACCAGCAGAGGAAAAATCGAAAGGTGGAATCATTTTACCAGACACTGTAAAAGAAAAACCTATAGAGGGAACTATTATTGCAGCAGGTCCTGGTAGAATTAAAGATGATGGGAACACAATTTCATTAAACGTAAAAGTTGGTGATAAGGTCTTGTACGGAAAGTATTCAGGCACAGAAATAACAGTAGAAGATGAAGAATACTTAATAATGCGCGAAAGTGATATTTTTGGAATTTTATCATAAATTTTAATTAATTAACAATCAAAAAAAGAGGTAATCATGTCTGCAAAAATTGTAGAATTTGGTACAGAGGCCAGAACAGGACTTAAAATTGGCGTTGACAAACTAGCAAACGCTGTTAAAGTAACTTTAGGACCAAAAGGAAGAAACGTTGTTATTGACAAAAAATTCGGTTCTCCAACAATTACAAAAGATGGTGTAACTGTTGCTAAAGAAATTGAATTAGATGAGCCGACAGAGAATATGGGTGCTCAAATGGTTAAAGAAGTTGCTTCAAAAACCAGTGATATTGCTGGTGATGGAACAACAACTGCAACTGTTCTTGCTCAAGCTATTTATAGAGAAGGTTTAAAAAATGTGACTGCTGGTGCCAATCCTATGGATCTAAAAAGAGGCGTTGATTTAGCAGTTTTTAAAGTTGTTGAGTACTTACAATCAATTTCAAAAGAAGTTGGTGGTAAAGATGAAATTTCACAGGTTGGATCAATTTCTGCAAATAATGACAAAGCAATTGGTGAATTAATTTCTGATGCAATGGATAAAGTTGGTAAAGATGGTGTTATTACAGTTGAAGAAGCTAAGGGTACAGAAACTGGTTTAGATCTTGTTGAGGGAATGCAGTTTGATCGAGGTTACTTATCACCTTACTTTGTAACTGATTCCGAATCTATGGAAGCTTCTTTAGAAGATCCACAAATTCTTATTTATGATAAAAAAATCTCTGCAATGAAAGATCTCTTACCAATTCTCGAAAAAGTTGCTCAAGCAGGTAAACCTTTATTAATCATTTCAGAAGATTTAGAAGGTGAAGCGTTAGCTACTTTAGTAGTCAACAAATTAAGAGGAACTTTAAGAGTTGCTGCTGTAAAAGCTCCTGGATTTGGTGATAGAAGAAAAGCAATGCTAGAAGATATTGCAATTTTAACTGGCGGTACAGTTATCTCTGAAGAAAGAGGTTATAAATTAGAAAATGCTACAGTTGAATTTTTAGGTACAGCTAAAAAAGTTGTAATCGACAAAGATAATACAACAGTAGTTGAAGGTGCTGGAACAAGTGAAGACATTAAGAAACGTGTAAACGAAATTAAAGCTCAAATCGAAAACACTACTTCTGATTATGACAAAGAAAAACTTCAAGAAAGATTAGCAAAACTTTCTGGTGGTGTCGCAGTATTGAAAATCGGAGCTTCTACAGAAATAGAAATGAAAGAAAAGAAAGCTAGAGTTGAAGATGCATTGCATGCAACAAGAGCTGCTGTTGAAGAAGGTATAGTTGCTGGTGGTGGTGTTGCATTAGTAAGAGCTGCTTCAGTTCTTGCTGACCTTCAAGGGGAAAACGCAGACCAAAA
>SWCB01009345.1_pt1 | contig 11140 bp, 6 predicted proteins | sample 4692901 | NCBI WGS metagenome assembly SWCB01 (sample SAMN10267276, study PRJNA491770) | bioreactor metagenome | isolation source: DHS bioreactor inoculated with subseafloor sediment | place: Japan: off Shimokita Peninsula | collected 2006-08
TGAGATGCCAGATGTTCCTCACGGAGCAAATCGCAGACATCATGGAGCGCGGCGGCTGGGTGATGTGGCCGCTCTTGACGCTGAGCATTGTCAGTGTCGCCCTCAGCCTGGAGCGTTGGCTCTTTTGGCTGGCGACGCGGCGTCAAGGACAGCCGACTCGCCTGGCGCGGATGGCGGGACATCTTCGCGCCGGCCGCGTCAAGGAACTCAAGGAGCTTGTGCACGGCGATCGCTCCGTCTATGGCCGGGTCGTGCGGGGGCTCGTCGAACTCGGCATGAGCGAAGCGGTCGGTGTGGAGATGGTCGAAGGCCAACGCCGGCGCATCGAACGATTCATGGTCATCCTCTCCACGATCATCACCGCCGCGCCGCTCTTGGGCATTCTGGGGACGGTGAGCGGCGTCATTGATTCGTTTCGTATCCTCAGCGAGACGGATGTCGTCACCGACCCGAACCTGGTGGCGGGAGGCATCGCCGAGGCGCTCTTGACCACCGGCTTTGGACTCATCGTGGCCCTGATCACGCTCTTTCCCTACATGGTGTTCCGGGCCAGCGTCGAACGCTGCCTGGGCAGCCTGGAGGCGCTGATCGCAGCGGCGGAGAATGGCAGGCGGGAAGGGTGAGGGGGTGGGGGGCTGGGGCGAGAACGGAGCGATACCCAGGGCGGCGCTTTGCTCTGCCCTGGCTTGGGGGACCGGATGTTGAGGGGGCCCGCTAGCGGCTGGTGGGCATGGCTTCTTCTTTGGCCTTGATGAGCCCGAAGAGCGCCTCCGCCGACTCGGCGTCGTAGACCGATTGTCGCAGCGCATCGTCCGTCATCAGCCGACTGATTCGAGCCAGGACCTGGATGTGGTCGGAGGTCTTGTCGGGCGGGGTGGCGATGAGCACGATCAGGCGAACCGGCTTCTTGTCGATCGCCCCGAACTCCATGGGTTCGGCGGTACGGCCGATTGCCATGATGATGTGATCTTCCGAGGCCGGCTTGCCGTGCGGAATGGCCAGCCCCAGGCCGATGCCGGTCGATTTCGTCTTCTCCCGCTCCCAGACGGACTGGAAGATCACCTCGGGATCGGCCACCACGCCCGCCTCCGCAAGCAGGTCCACGAGCTCGCGGATGGCGGCCTTCTTCTCCGTCGCCTCAAGGGGAACCTTGACGCATTCCGGCCGCAGGATGTCGAGTAACGTCTTCACAGCTGCGCCCTGGAAAAGAGAGGCGGCGGGTCATGGCACAAGCCAAACACGATAGCCCCATTCCCCTCGCGCTGCACCGGTCCGTGGGCCCATTCATCCCAGCAAACCCCAGAATGAGCCGTCGCTGTAGCCGCGGCGATCTTCCCCGGGCAGGCCGCGTGGGGCGAGGCGGCGGCTGGCGAGCAGGTGCTTGTCGTGCCAGCGCTGGATCCACTCCAGGTGCCCCTCGTTCTCTTCGTGCTCGCCGCTGCAGGTGGCGTAGAGCAGCATGCCGTCCCCGCGGAGCAGGCGGAGGGAGTCGGCGGTGATCTGCCGCTGCACATTGCGGATCGAGCTGAGGCGGTCCGGGAGCAACCGGTACTTTGCCTCGATTCGCCGGGGCAGCACGCCCGAGTTGGAGCAGGGAGCGTCGATCAGCACCGCTTCCACCTTGCCGTAGTACTGGTCGAGGTCGGCCGGCTCGATCACGGTGACGTGGTCGTTTTCCGCGAAGACGGTGGCGAGATCGGCCCGGCGAGCATCATCGATGTCCGTCGCCACCAGGCGCGAGTTCGGGCAGAGCCGGTCCAGTTGCCGCGTCTTGGTGCCCCGGCCGGCGCAAAGGTCGAGAATCAACTCCGGCTCCCGGTCCCGTAGCGCCTCGACGAGCTCGGAGGAAGCGGAGTCCTGCACCCAGAGGTCGGACCGGCCGGCGAGCAATTCCCGCAACTGGGCGCCCGTGCCTTCGAACACGAAGTGCCCGGGGACATCGTGTTCCTTGACGAGATCCGCAGGCAGCGGGGAGTCGGCGTGCCGGGCGTTGAGGATGATCGGCGGCTGCACCAGGCTGTGCAGGCACCAGTCCACCACCTCCGGCTCCTCGCGGCGCATGAGCCAGTGCCGGCAGGCGCTCAGCGGATGGCTCGTCACGATGGCCAAGCGGTCGATGGGGTCGGTGGGCAGCACCGGCCTCTCCAGCCGCAAGCCTCGGCCGTCCGACAGCGGCAACTGGTCGAGGGCCCGGGGGTTGTACGATTCCACCGGTTCCGCGACAAGTTCCGAGAGGCGGCGCAAGACCGCGTTCACCAGCCCGGCCGGGTTCTTGCCCTGCTTGCGCCGGACCCAGCCGACCGATTCGTTGATGGCGGCATGGGCAGGGATGCGATCGAAGAACAGCAGTTGCGCTCCGCCGACGAGAAGCCCAGCCTGGGCCGCCCCTTGCAGCCGCTCAAAGGGGTTTTCCAGGAAGAGGGAGACCAGGGCCCGGATCGTCAGCCAGCGGCGGTAGATTTCCCGCTCCAACGCCAGGGACAGATCCGCATCGCGTGACTCAAGGCCGGCGGAATCCATCGAGGAGAGCGACAGATCCGGAAACCGATGCGCCTGCTCGGCGATGCGTTGGTGCAGCAGGTCGCGGGAGTGCGGGGGCTTCGACTGGTCAAGTTCCTGGGAGGGTGCCTCACTCATGCGGTCAGCCTACCACGAAGGCGCGGCGGGACACGAATGGCAGGGCATGGGTGAACGGAGCCTCGCGCCTCAATCATGCCGCAGGGCGACGATGGGGTCTTGCCGGGCTGCGACCCGAGCGGGGTAGAGGCCGAAGATGAGCCCCGTTGCCGCCGCCACGAGGAAGGAGACGACCACCGACCAGAGGGTGACGTGGAAGGCGACGCTGGCGTCCTCGCCCAGCACCTTGGACCACTGGCCCATGAGCGCTTCCAGGCCGAAGGACAGGCTGATGCCGGCGATGATGCCGATGACGCCCCCCGCCATGGAGAGCACGCCCGTCTCGATGAGGAACTGGATGGTGATGTTGTTGCGCGTAGCGCCCAGGGCCCGGCGGATGCCAATTTCGCGCGTACGCTCGGTCACCGTGGCCAGCATGATGTTCATGATGCCGATGCCGCCCACGAGCAGGCCCACGGCGGCAATTACGGTCAGAACAGCATTGAATACCAGCGTCGTTTTGCGCGCACTTTCGAGCAGTTCATAAGGGACGATGAACTCCACATCCGCCTCGCGGTTGTGACCCACAGCGATCACGCGCCTGGCCAGGGCGGCGTCGATGAGCACATCGTCGCGCGAGGGCGAGGCCAGGTAGATCTCGCTGAGTTCGACCTCGGAGGCCTGGAAGGAGCCGGACTGCCGCAGAATCACCATGTCGCCGAAAATGGTCGAAGCGGTGGTGAGGGGGAGATGAATGTCCTTGTTGAGATCCCGGCCGACCAGGGCCGACCCCGCCCCGCCGGCCAGGCCCACGGGTGAGAGGATGCCCACGACCGTCAGCACCTGCTGATCGATGCGGAAGGTCTTGCCGATCGGATCCTCCATGGGAAAGAGGAGCCGAGAGGTCTCATGGCCGATGACCGCCACCTTGGCCCTGCGGTCGAGGTCGTACTCGGTCAGGTAGCGTCCCCGGGCGATCCGCAGGTTGGCGACCTTGGCCAGGGCGGGCACCGTGCCAAATGTCTGCGAGGTGAGCTTTCGTTCGTTGCGCAGCACTTCCGAGCCGGCCTGCTTGAGTGGGATCAGGTACTCGGCATGGGGCAAAGCAGATTCGAGCCTCCGGTAGTCCTCATGCTTCAGGCCGTACTTCGCCACGCGCTGCGTGTTCTCCCCGCCCGCCATGCTGGCGGATTCCGGCGGCCGCTGGCTGCGGATGATGATGTTGCGGGCGCCCAGGCGTTCGATGTCCTGCAAGGTTTGCCGCTTGGTGCCTTCACCGACCGCCACCATCATGATCACCGCCGCCACACCGCAGACGATGCCCAGGGCGGTCAGGATGGAGCGGAGCATGTGCAGCCGCAGGTTCTTGAGGCCAAGCCAGATTGTCTCGAGCAGGAATGACATGGGGCGATGCTGCCTCGGCGGAGTGTGTCTGGGACTTCAACCGGGATCGACCGCCAGGGATGCAGGCGGCGGCGGTCCGGAGTGGGCAGCATACCGGTTCGTCAGGCCTCTGCTACGCTGCGCCGCTGCGACAAGGTGCGGAACAGGAGGCCGACCGTGGCGACGAACATCGAAGTCTTGACCGAGACCGAGCAGGCTGCGGGCTGGCTTTTCCAGGTGCGTCTGACCGAGGCGGACGGTTCCGCGAGCGAGCACCAGGTCACGCTGAGCTGGGCGGACTACGACCACTGGTGCCGTGGCGTGGATCGCCCGGAGCAGGTGGCGGCAGCGCTCTTCGCGTTTCTGCTCGAGCGCGAGCCCACGGAGCAGATCCTGGCCAGCTTCGATGCAGCGGTGGTGCGGCGGCACTTTCCGGAGGTCGACGAACGGCTGCCGGGGTTGATTCGCTGAGTCGGGAGCGATGCCGACGCCGCCAGGCAACGCAGCCGTGTTAGAGATCTGCGATCTCCTGTTCGTCCGTCGAGCGCACCGATTTGGCCTCGACGTCGCTGGGGCGCATCTCGTGCGGGCTGCCGGCGAGGAAGGCGACAATCCCGTCCATCTTCTCCTCCGGGTCGAAGTCGGTGGGGATGAGCAGCATGAAGCAGGATCCCTTCTCCGACTCCGTGACGACCTCGATGCGGGCGTGCAGCAGGGCCGCCAGCTCCTTGCAGATGGCCAGTCCCAGCCCCGTCCCCGAGTAGCCCCGCGTGGGACCGGCGTCGATCTGGCGGAATTTCTCGAAGACGATGTGCTGCATGTCGGCGGGAATGCCCGGGCCGCGGTCGCTGACGCCCAGCCGCACGTAGCGCCGCTCCAGGGCCTCGCCTTCGGCGGCAGGGTGTGTCTCGGCGGCCGCCCACACCTCGACGGCCCCGTGCTCCGGGGTGAACTTGATGGCGTTGCTGACGAAGTTGAAGATGATCTGCCGCAGCCGCGAGGCGTCCGTCTCCACCAGCGGCAACTCCGGATCGATGCGGGTGGTGAGCTTCAGCTTCTTCTTGCGGGCCTGGGGCCGAACCAGGCCGGCGAGCAGGTCACAGAGCTCGCCGACGTTGGCGGACTGCACCCGCAGCTCCACCTTGCCCGCCTCCAGCTTGGCCATCTCCAGCAGTTCGTTGATCATGTCCAGCAGCGAACGGCCGCTGGCGACAATGTTGCTGATGTAACGGAATCGCTTCGTCTGTTCCGGCGTCTGCTCCTCCCGGCGGATCTCGCGTTCGGCAATCTCCTGCAGGAGTTCCGCGAAACCGATGATCGAGTTGAGCGGGGTGCGCAACTCGTGGCTGATGCTGGCCAGGAATTCGCCCTTGAGCGTGGCGGACTCGTACAGGTCGACGTTCATCTGTGCCAGCTCGGTCAGGCGGTTGTCCAGGCTGGTGTTCGCCGCCCGCAGGTTGTCCTGTTGCTCCTTGAAGGCGATGAGCATGCCGTTGAAGGTGTCGCTGAGCTGCTCGAATTCGTCGCGGGTGCGCAAGTCGGAGCGGACGAGCAATTCGCCCTCGCGCACGCGCTCGGTGATGTCGCGCAACACCCGCACAGGACTGAGGATCAGCCGTGTCGTGATCCAGTAGAACGCCAGCGACGCCAGCGCTCCGGCGGCGAGGCCGGTGGCGATGATGTACATGCGATCGACCAGCAGCAACCCCGCGACGCGGCCGGCGCTCTGTTCCACGAGCAGCAGGCCGACCAATTCGCCGGCTTCCGCTGCCTCGTCAGTCGGCGTGGACCTGGTCAGATCACGCTGCCGCAGGGCTCGTACGTAACGGAACAGGGGCTCTCCGGCGTCGTCTCGCTGTGATGAGGACAGGTAGACCAGGTCCTGGTCCTGCTCGAATTGCCGGCGGGCGGCGTTCGCCAGAGGGTCGAGGTTGGGGCTCTCGCCGAAGGCAACGCGGGGGATGATTCGAAGGACTGGGGCCCGGCCTGGGGGGGGTGGGTTCTGTCTCTCGCCCTCGCCCTCGCCCTCGCCCTCCGCTGAGGGGTCAGAGGCGCTTTCGTCTCCCTCCGCCAGTTTCCGACTGAGTCGCTCCAGCACCGCGTCAGGCGAGCTGACCGAGGGGGGAACCTCACTTAGGGCCCAGGTCAGCCACAGTTCCGCCACCTGTTCGCAGTTTTCTCGTTGCGTTTCCTCCACAAGTGCGGCCACGCGAAACCAGGGCACGCTCAGCGCCGCAGTGAGGAGGAGCACGATGGCGAGCCCGAAGAGGATCTGACACTTGTGCGCAAGCGAAAGGCCCGAGGTCATGCCGGTAGCTTAGCAGCCCGGCTTGGGCCGGGCTGGAACCGCCTCGGCCGCTGCTTCGTACACCTTCAAACCGCTGCCGGAGACTCCCGGATCCGGCGGCGCTGGGGGCAGCGGCTAGAATGCCCACGGCCTCAGGGCCCACCCAGTCACAGGAGACGCACATGGCCACCGCTTCTCATCCTGCCACTCTGCTCCTGCCGCTCTGCCTGGCCTTCGGCCTGGTGCTGGCAGCAGGGGGCTGCGAGTCGCCGCCGCCGGAACGATCGACGCGGCCGGTCGCCCCGATCATCACCCGCGACGTCCCCCGGGTGCTGCGCGGCATGATCGGCTCCGAGTGCACGCCGCTCGAAGCCAACCCGCTGCTGGTCTCGGCGTACGGCGTGGTCGTGGGCCTCCGCGGCACCGGTTCGAGCGACATTCCCATCCCCATTCGAGCCGAGCTGGAACGAGAAGCCGCTTTGCACGGCTTTGGGCAGACGTCCAGCGGCCTCGGCGTGACGCCCACCCAGCTCCTGAACGATCCCAACACCGCTGCCGTCGTCGTGCAGGGCGTGGTGCCCCCGGGCGCTCCCGCCGGCTATCGCTTCGACCTGGTGGTGGGGACGGTGTTGGGCAGTTCCACTTCAAGCCTGGAGAATGGCCGGCTCTTCACGATGGAGCTGCGCCCCGGCGCTCCCACCGTCGGGCGGGCCCAGCGCCGAGCCATCGCCAAGGGGGGCGGCGAACTCTTCCTCAACCCGTTCGTCGAGCCCGGCACTCGCGGCAGCACCGGCTTCACCCAGACGACCGGCCGCGTTCTCAACGGCGGCGTGGTTCTCGAGAGCCGGCCGCTGCGGCTCCTCTTGGACAACCCCAGCCATGCCCGCACTCGCGCCATTGTCGATGCCGTCAACCGCAAGTTCCCCCGGCGCTACGGCAAGGAAGAAACGGCCCGGGGCCTGGACGGTGAGACCATTGAACTCTCCGTTCCGCGCGAGTACCACGATAACCCAGCCGAGTTCCTGCAACTCGTCTTGCACACGCGCATCGACCAGCGCTTTCCCGAAGAATTCGCCCGGCGCTACGTGGAATCGCTCATCGATCAGCCGGAGCTGGCGGTGCGGATCTCCTGGTGCCTGCAGGCGCTGGGAAGGACCTCGCTGCCGGCCCTGCAAGGGCTGTACGACTTTGCCGAGGTTCGGCCGCGCCTGGTCGCGCTGCGGGCGGGAGCGAAGTTGGGTGATCCCCGGGTGGCGCCCTACCTGGTCGAGCTGGCCCAAACCGGCCCCGAGTTCCTGCGCGACGACGCCATCACCTTGCTCGGCGACCTGCCCGGGCCCGATCCGCAGGTCAACCGGGCACTGCAGGAACTCGTGGATGACGACGAGCTTGCCGTCCGCCTCGCCGCCTACGAAGCCCTGGCCAGGCGAGGCGACTGGAGCATCGCTACGGAGCCGGTCGAGGGCAAATTCCGCGTCGATTTCATCGAGGCGGAGAAACCCCTGTTGTACGCCTCGCTGCAAGACACGCCGCGCCTGGTGGTGTTTGGCGACGTGGAACTGAGACGTCCGATGCTCATCTCCACCTGGTCGGATCGGCTGATCGTGTCGGCTGCGACCGCGGACGATCCACTCCGGGTGTATTACCGCCCCATGGGCGCTCGCTCCAATCCCGCGACATTCGAGGCGGAGCCCAGTGTGGGCGAGTTCATCCGCATTCTCGGTCACAAGACGACCATCGAGCAGCCGAGCCCGGGGCTGGACCTGAGCTACTCCGAGACGATCGGAGCCCTGTACCAGATCTGGCTGGGTGGAGGCCTAAACGCTCCCTTTGTCGCCGAGCAGGATCGCCTGACCAGTGAATTGCTGGCAGCGAGCGATGTCTACATTCCGCCGGCCCGCGCCGATTCACCGCGTGACGCGCTCGCCGAACCCGAGGAAGGCGTGGAGGTGGTGGGGGCAGAGGAGGCGACCGAGGCGTCGCCCACCGAGAGGCCGGGCTACGTGGTGCCGCTTCGGCCCAGGACGGCGGACCCGGAACAGCAATAACTGGCCCGCCCGCCGGGCCCGTGTCGATGCTGAATTGACGCGATTCCTGCTGCCTTCCGAGCGCCCAAGACGCCGCTTGGGGACGCGCCGTGGCCGGTTGGGGCTGTCGGTGGCGCTCCCTTGTCGGTAAGGTAGTGCTCGCAGCCTGGGCCACCGGCTCCCAGGCGGGCGGATGGTGAAGGTGATGGCTCGCACAGGCGGGCCAGGCGCATGGCCGGGATGCGTTCGGTGCGGTTGCAGGCCGCCCAGGGCAGTCGGGCTCCAGGGAGGGAGCCGCCGGAGACAGGAGGTCCGCTGACTTATGCGTCTTGCCAAGCTCACCATCTCCGGGTTCAAGTCCTTCGCGGACCGAACTGAGTTCAGCTTCGAAGATCCCATCACCGCCATCGTCGGGCCCAACGGCTGCGGCAAGTCCAACGTCGTCGACGCCATCAAGTGGGTCCTCGGGGAGCGCTCCGCCAAGAGCTTGCGCGGCGGGCAGATGCAGGATGTCATCTTCTCCGGCACCGTGGCCCGCAAGCCCATGGGCCGCGCCGAGGTCATCCTCACCTTCGAGAACCCCGTGCGCGACGAGGAGACCGGCGCCCGCGACCTGCCCCTCGACGCCGAGATCGTCACCGTGGGGCGGCGGCTGTTCCGGGACGGCACCAGCCAATACCTGATCAACGATCGCAAGAGTCGCCTCAAGGATGTGCTCGAACTCTTCATGGACACGGGCGTGGGCGGCGACGGCTATTCCATCATCGAGCAGGGCAAGGTCGACGCCATGCTCACCGCCAATCCCCGAGATCGCCGCATCATCTTCGACGAGGCGGCGGGAGTGGCGAAGTTCAAGGCCCGCCGCATCGAAGCCAACCGCAAGCTGGAGCGAGCCGAATCGAATCTCCTGCTCTGTCGGCAGCAGCTTGAGTCGACGGAGCGCCGCCTGCGCATCGTCCGCGGCCAGGCGACCAAGGCCCGGCGCTTCCAGGAGCTCGACGTTCGCTATCGCGGCCTGCGCACGGCCCACGTGCTCGACGAGTACGCCGACCTGCAATCACGCCTGAGCGGCCTGACCTCGCGTCTGGCGGAGTTGCAGGGCGAGCGCGATGCCGCCATGGCCCTGCTAAGCCGCCTGGAAGACGAGAAGCAGCAGGCGGAGCTTGCTCGGCATGAAACGCTGGAAGAGCAGCGCGACCTCGAACAACAGATCTCCGACTGGGACCACCGGCAGACCTCCGCCAGCCAGCGGCGCGACATGACTCGGCAGGCCGTGGAGGAACTCGATCGTCAGCTCTCGGAAGCAGAGCAGCGGCTGGGGAACATCGAGAGCCGGCGCGAGCGCTTCGAGCAGGAACTTGGCGATGTCACCCAGGCAGTGAGCGACCTGGAAGCACGCGGCAAGGAGGCGGAAGAGACGGTCAGCCAGGCTACCGCCCGGCGCCTGGAGGCGCAGCAGCAACTCAACGAAGCCGGGGCCCGAGCCCGGGAGCAGCAGGCGGTCGTGGCGGACATCGATCGCAAGCTGGTGATGAAGCAGGGCCAGCACGACGGCCTGAACCACCGCCTGAACCTCGTGGGCGAACAACGAGACAAGCTGGCCGCCCGCGCCATCGATCTGGAAACGGAGATCGGCGAGCGCGGCCAGCGCCAAGCAGAGGCGGAAGCGGGCCTGGGCGGGACGCAAGAGGAAATCAGCGTCATCGCTGAGGAGTTGGCGGGCATCGACGCCCAGACGCAGGAGATCAGCACCCAACTGGCGGATCTGACCGCGCAGCTCACCTCCGGCCAGCACGAACGGGTCCGGCTCGACTCTCGCCGGCACACGCTGAGCGAGATGCAGGAAGCGCGCGAAGGCCTGCGCGAGGACGTCAAGGCAGTCCTCGATCTGGACCTGCCCTTCGTGGACGGCGTGCTCGCCGACCACATCCAGACCGAAACCCGCTGGGCGCCCTTGGTCGAAGCGGCCCTGGGCGGGGCCTTGCAGGCGCTGCTCGTGGATTCAATCGACGACATTGACACCGAGCGGATCAAGCATCTGCCCGGTCGCGTCACCTTTATCCCGGCCAGCACACACAACGGCAACGGCAACGGCAAACGTGCGCCGGAAGCTCCCTATGTGTTGCTGCCCAAGCAAGTCGTGCCCTTGCGGCCGACGGTGCAGGTCGAGCCGAAGTACAAGCCGGTGGTCGACATGCTGCTGGCCCGCTGCGTGGCCACGTCGGACCTGGCCACCGCGCGCCAACTGGCCAAGGGGCCGCTCAAGGGCTACCGCTTCATCACGCGTGACGGCGAGATGCTGGATCCGCACGGCCGCGTCACGGCCGGCCCCGTCGCCGCCGAATCCGGGTTGGGCTTGCTGCAGCGCAAGACGGAGTTGGCCCAGTTGGAAGGACAGATCGACACGCTCGATCAGGAGATCGCCGGGATCCAAAGCGAGGTGTCGCATCTCGACGCGAACGCCGGTCGGCTGCAAAGCCGAGGCGGCGAGATTCGCAAGCGCATCCAGGACCTGACTCATCGTCGCCTCGACCAGAGCGCTCTCATCGAGCGGCTCAGCGCTGAGGCCGACCGCTTGCGGCAGGAAGTGGAGCACCTGGGCGTGGATCGGCGGGAGCTGGAAGAGCAGCTCGCCAGCCTGGGCCAGGAGCAGGACGCCCTGGGTACCGAGATCGACTCGCTCCGCCGCCTGCACGATGAGGAGGAGCGGCAGGCCAACGAGTCCGCCGCGGGTCTGCAGTCCTACACCGACCAGGTCGAGCAGGCCGGCGATGAGCTGACCTCGGCCCGCGTGGTCCTGAGCCAACTCGACGAACAGCTCTCCTCC
>SWCB01000767.1_pt1 | contig 11138 bp, 9 predicted proteins | sample 4692901 | NCBI WGS metagenome assembly SWCB01 (sample SAMN10267276, study PRJNA491770) | bioreactor metagenome | isolation source: DHS bioreactor inoculated with subseafloor sediment | place: Japan: off Shimokita Peninsula | collected 2006-08
AGATGTGATCGATGTACTTCTCCGGATGGCGACGAATGCGCTCGCGGGCCAGTTCCAGCAGTTCCGTGCGTTCGCCGTAAAGCAGCGCCTCCACCGGGCAGATCTCCACGCAGGCGGGAACCTCGCCGTTGTGCGTGCGCTCCTTGCAGAGCGTGCACTTCATGACCCGGGGGGTGTAGGCCTTCTCGTATTCGTAGGCGGGCAGTTGATGCGGACAGGCGATCATGCAGTAGCGACAGCCGATGCACTTGCTGGCGTCGTAGGTGACCGGGCCGTCGTGCTCTTTGGTCATGGCCCCGACGAGGCACGCCGATACGCAGGCCGGATGCTCGCAGTGCATGCACTGGATCTTGGCGTGGATGAGCGCCTTGTCGGGATCTTCGCTTTCGAAGCGATTCACTACCGTGAGCCGATCCGAGCTAGGCCGGCGATGCTCCTCGAAGGCCTGCGGGTCGTCGAAGGTCTCGCGCGGGCCGTGCGGCAGATCGTTGGCCTCGCAGCAGGCCCATTCGCAGCGCCGGCAACCGACGCAGAGTGTCAGATCAATCAGCACGCCGCACCGATCCGGATCGAGCGCCGGGCCGTGGTCCGCGGCCCGGGCCGCCGTCGCCGCGCCACCGGCCGCCACCGCCGCCACGCAGGCGCCGGTGAGCTTCACGAAGTCGCGCCGGCTGGTCGCGGTCGGGGCGACCTGGTCGTCAGGGCGGGGTTCGCGCCTGCTTGCTTTCATCACGTCTTACCTTCCGTTACGCAGAGAGTCTTCACCAAGTCAGTGGGAACGCGATTGCTCTGCTGCCCAGTGCCGGAAGCGGGCGCTGATCAGGCACAGGCCGCAACCGCCAACCAGCACCGCCAGAGCGACGCCGAACATCAGTGGGCGCAGGGCCAAAAGCACGATGCCGACAATGGGAAGAAGCATGGCCCCGATGAGACAGACCACCGGGCAGACGATGCATTCACGAAGGTTCACGCGTGGCAGAGACAATTTCATGGCAGTCTCCAATTCAGTCATTCAAGTCAACAGCCGCATTCCGCACACACCAGCTCCCGAAGCATCCCCACGAAACGACGTTCCCCGAGGACCTGCCGAAAGTCCGTCGCCGGCAGAACCTCGCCATCAAGTGATTCGTTCGATTCAGCGTCCATCAGCATCTGCAGCGCCATGCGCCGCCGCAGCAGCCGCGAGTCAAGGCGGGCATGCTGCTCTGCGCGCTCGGGGGAGAGCAGCTGTCGGAGTTGGTCGTCCCCGCCAAGTTCCAGCTCCGCGATCCAGCCTTTGCCGTAGGGAGCGCTGACGATGAGGCTGGGATCCGCGTCGAGCGTCTCGTTGCGCTGGCGGAGGCAGGCGTCGATGGGCAGCCGCAGGGGCAGCCGACTCTCGCCAAAGTCGATCTCGCAGACACTCTCACCACGGACCAGGCGACCGGGGGCTGCCTGCCAGCACACCCGGATGGGTTCGGGCAAGAAGGAGGCGAGGAACCCGTCCAGGCCCAGCCGAATCCGCGCCCCCTTGCCAGTCAGGCGCTGCAGCCAGTTGTGGCCGCTGGAGTAGACCCGGTCATGAGGGAAGGTGGCCGGCTTCACCGGTACGGCGACGTGACCATCCGCGCCAGCAGCGAGAGCGCACTCCATGCCGCGCAGGGCGGCATCGAGCGGGCAGTGCTCGCAGTCGAAGTTCCGCTGGCAGAGCCGGTACGACAACAGCCCGGCCTGCACCCAGACGCAGGTAGGAGCCGTTCTTGTTCCTTGGCTAACCATGAGAGCCTCCGAGCCGGTTCGTCCCTCGCCGGCCTGTCAACCAAGTGGCTGACGCAACGGCGACCGATCGACTCCTCAGATGCAAGAAGGAGACCAAAGCGACTTTTGAGTCGCCAAATGAGATAAATCGCCTCTGACAGCCCCAGAACGGAGATTCCCGGACCGAAGCCACCTGGATAAAGGCGTCGAAAATCGTTGAATTCCCCTACATCCTGTTTGGTTTTTCTGCGCGCCGGAGTATCATGAATTCCCTAGCTTTATGTAGCCTGAAGGCGAAGGCGACCACCATGCTTCGGCGGTTTCTCCCCCTATTTCAGTCGCTGGAACTCCGGCTGCTCATCCCGCTGTCGGTCACGGTGGCGATCGTCCTGGCCACGCACGCCTACATCAGCTTCGGCTCTGCCCAGGATCGCTTCCGGCAACTCGTCCACGCCGAGGCGGAACGCTCCAGCGGCCTGATCAAGATGGCCATGCACGATGGCATGCTCGCCAACCGCCTCGACGATGTGCAAGAGACCATCGAACAGCTCTCTCAGCAGCCCGAGGTGGTGGCGATCCGCGTCTACGACAAGGTCGGCGCTGTGGTGCTCTCCGCCGACACGACGGAGCACGGGCAGACGGTCGAGTTGGAATCGCCGATCTGTGCCAGTTGCCACGCTGCGGATCAAGCCAAAGAGGGAGCGGCGCTGCAGCGCTGCCGACTCATTCGCGTGCCGGGGGGCACGGACGTGATGCGCCACCTGACGGTGATCGAGAACGACCCCACCTGCGCTTCGGCCGACTGCCACTTCCATCCCAGCGATACCCCGATCCTGGCGGTGCTCGATGTGGAAATGTCGATTCAGCCGCTCAACGACGTCGTGCTCCACTCGCGCCAGCAACTGGTCACGACGACAAGCATTCTCATCCTGGTGATCGCCACGGTCGCAGCGGTATACGTGCGCCGCGTGGTGCACCGACCGGTATCCGCGCTCTATCGAGGTACGCAGCGCATTGCCGCCGGCGACTTCGACACCCGCATCGACGTGCGCGGCGGGCATGAGCTGGCCCTGCTCGGTGACGCCTTCAATCGCATGGCGGAAGATCTGCGCGACGCCCAACGGGAGGTCACCGACTGGTCTCAGAGCCTGGAGGACAAGGTCCGCGAGAAGACCGAAGAGCTTGAGGGGGCCCAACGGCAGGTCCTGCACATGGAGAAGATGGGATCGCTCGGCAAGCTCGCCGCCACCGTGGCCCACGAACTGAACAATCCCATCAGCGGCATGTTGACCTACGCCCGCCTGGTGGAACGAGAGATCGCGGAACAGCCGCTGGAGCCGGCGGTGCAGGAGGAGCTGGGCCGGTACCTCAGCCTGCTCGCGAAAGAGTGCAGCCGCTGCGGGACGATCGTGCACAACCTCCTCAGCTTCGCCCGGCAAAAAGGCGCCGAGATGACCGCGGTTGATGTCAACGAAATCGTCGACCGCAGCGTCGCCCTCATGCGACACCACCTGGAGATGTGCAATGTTGAGGTGGAGGTAATCCCGCTCCGGGGCGACGGCAGACTGACGGCGGATGGCAACCAGTTGCAGCAAGCCCTGGTGGCCCTCATCGTCAACGCCAGCGAGGCCATGAGAGAGAAAGAGGAGGGCCCACGCCGGCTGCGCCTCCGACTCATCGGCGATGTCGAGTCCGTGCAGATCCGCGTTCGCGACACCGGCGTGGGCATCCCCTGGGACGACCTGCCCCACATCTTCGAACCGTTCTTTACCACCAAGAGCGGCGAGGAAGCCGGCGTCGGACTGGGGCTCTCGGTCGTCTACGGCATCATCAATCGCCACGGCGGCTCGATCGACGTCGAGTCCGAAAGCGGGCGCGGCACGACCTTCCACATCCACCTGCCCCGCCGTCAGCCGCCTGCTGAGTCCAAAGCAGACAACCGCCCAGGAGACGCCGACTGAGTCGGTCGTGAGGAGATGCCCGCGTGCCCAACACGGAAGCCGCCATCCTGATCGTCGATGACGAATTCTCCATTCGTGACTCGTTGTGCCATTGGTTCCGCAAAGACGGCCTTGAGGTGTACACCGCCGAGAACGGTGACCGGGCGCTCGAGATCGTGGCGGAGAGACACATCGACGTCGCCCTCGTCGATATCAAGATGCCCGGCATCGACGGCATCCAACTGCAGGAGAGACTGCACCAGACTCACCCGGACATCGCCGTCATCATCATCACCGCCTACGCCACCGCCGAGACAGCCATCCGGGCCTTGAAGAACGGGGCCTTCGACTACGTCACCAAACCCATCGATCCGGACGAGATCAGCCACCTGGTCAACCGGGCCCTGGAGCAGCAGCGGCTGCAGCGCGAGAATGTCCAACTCCGCGAGACGATCGACGAGCTGGTCACGGTTGACGAGATCGTCGGTGAGAGCCCCGCCCTGCGCAAGGTGCTCGAGTTGGTCCAGCACGTCGCCCAGACGGATGCGACGGTTCTCATCCAGGGCGAGAGCGGCACCGGCAAGGAACTCATCGCCCGCGCCATCCACGCCAACAGCAAGCGGCGCTACATGCCCATCATTCCCGTTAACTGCGGGGCCGTCCCCGAAAGCCTGCTCAGCAGCGAGCTCTTCGGCCACGAGAAGGGCGCTTTCACCGGGGCGGAACAACGCCGACGCGGCAAGCTGGAACTGGCGAACGGTGGCACGCTCTTCCTCGACGAGATCGGCGCCATCAGTCCCAAGATGCAGATCGAACTACTCCGCGCCCTGGAGACCAAGGAATTCACCCGCGTCGGCGGTTCCGAACCCGTGCGCGTCGACTTCCGCGTCGTCTGCGCCACCAACGAGGATCTGGAAAAGGCGATCGAGCAGGAACGCTTCCGCGAAGACTTCTATTACCGCATCAACGTCTTCACGATCGAAGCTCCCCCACTGCGCGCCCGGCGCTCCGACATCCCCCTTCTCGCCGACTACTTCCTGCAGCGCTTCGCCCAGCAGATGGACAAACGCATCACCAAGCTCAGCAAGGCGGCCCAGAAACTGCTGGTTGAATACAACTGGCCGGGCAACGTCCGCGAGTTGTCGAACGCGATTGAGCGGGCCATGGTCGTGGGCAAGCCGCCGGCAATAGAGCCCGAGGATCTGCCCTTGCGCACGCCGGCAGCCCTCGGCCAGCGTGCCGGCGACTCGCTCGAGGAAGTCGAGAAGGCCCACATCGCAGCCATTCTCCAACGCACCGGCTGGAACATCACCCGCACCGCCAAGATCCTCGAAGTCGATCGCGTCACCGTCTACAACAAGGTGAAGAAGTACGAACTGAGGCACTAGCCCCCACCGCCGAACCTCTGCTTCAGGGGGACCGCTCAGGCGTCGTCCACTCGCCGGGGCGCCAGGGCGTTGCGCACGCCGGGGCAGGCCGTGCACTCCAAACAGCGAATGCAGCTTGTGTTGTTGATCGATTGATCGACCTTGACGCCGTACTTGCAGCGGGAGCGGCAGAGGTTGCACTCGCTGCAGCCGCTTGCTTCGAAGCGCAGGTAGAACAAGCTGAAGCGATTGAACAGCGCCAAGAGTCCGCCGAGCGGGCAGAGCACGGAGCACCAGGGCCGATGCACGAAGAGGGCGGCGACCAGAATCACGCCGGTGATGATCGCCTTCTGCGGACTCATCCAGTAGATCTGCTCACCGGCCGATGCCGCCATGCCCGCGCGCGGCAGGCTTGCTTCCAGCCCACCCGCCGGACAGAGAGAACAGATGTACAAGGGCGACTCCTGCCCGAACTGGAGAGGAACCCAGATGACCAGCGTCAGCAGCACGACATAGCGTCCGAGTCCGAGCCAGTTCGGCAGGCGGAACTTCGGCGTGGGAATCTTCGCGAGCATGTCCTGCAAAAAACCAAACGGACAGGCCCAGCCGCACACCAGCGAGCCCACCGCCATACCTACGATCACCAGCAGACCGACAGTCAACAACGGCAGCATCTGGGCAGCGCTGAAGCGGGCGATCGTGCCGATCGGACAGGCGAAGCCGGCGAGCGGGCAAGCATCGCAATGGAACACACACGTCGGCGCCTGCTTGAACCGCAGGGGCAAGAGCCACAGGGCCGTGAACAGCGCCTGCACCCAGGGACGCAACTGCACGATCGTCCGCCGCCGCCACCAGCGCTGCGCCCGCGCGCCGATGGAAAGCTGCACCGGCGTCCCCTGGGCGGAGCTCGACATCGCCGAAGGCTCGCTCGTCTCCCGGTCAGGCGGGTTGGTCTGGGTCATAGCACGTATGACCTCAACGGGTTAGCGCACTCAGGTGGCACAGAAGTCATCCCCGTTTTGAATATCACCGGGCCCCCCACCGCGCGCGAAGGCGTCGACAAGTCGCCACTCGCGATAAACAAGCGTCTTGGTGTCGTCTCCTGGATCGATCACGCTGATCTGCCGCGTGGCCCCCGCCACCAGAAGGAACAGCCCCCCCAGCAGCACGTTGAGCCCGATCCAAAACGACCGCGACTCCGGCCGGCGCTTCATTCGATCGACAGGCGGCTGAGGCACGACCTTCAGCTTCTTGCTTCGCCGGCGTCGGGCTGCTGGTTTCGGAGCATCCATGGCTGCGGTTCCCCTGCCGGGAGTCGCGTGTGCAAGATCGATCCAACGGAGGCGGATGGAATCGGACCAATCCGATTGCCACCCATTGTATCACCCACTGCCAGCGGCTGAGACTCTCTTTGCTGTTAAGGACCAGCATCCTGTCCCACTGCAGCCAACGCGGCAGACAGTTGTTGGCGGTCGATGAGGTCTGCGATCACCACGAGCAAGGTCGCCTCAGCCAGATCACGAACCACGACGATTCCCGCTTCCCAGTAGTACCTGCCTCTAGCGTACCCGGAATGATGGGCTGCGATGATCCGCTCAAGTACTTCTGGTGTCAGGAATCGGCCCCAGTAGCGGCCGCCTCCAGTCGTGGTGACAAGTGCCGAGACCTCGTCGTTACTAGCCCCATCGAATCCGAATGGAAGCCACAGAGTGAAGCCCTGCCCTTCGACCTGCTTCCACGCACCGCCTCTCCAATGATCCAAATCGAAGCCATCCTCCACAAGATGGGGTTCCCGAAGTTCACAGTGGTCGACTGTTGACTCGGGGTCACTTCGTTTGCATGGCGTCTGGGATTCATGCCAGCCCGGGGGCTTTTCGGCTGACAGGAAAGTGCAGCCGCTTGCGACGGGCACCTCCCAGTCGAAGCTCAGCGTGTGCCACCACCAACAATGTCGACGCGGGCACGTGTCTCTCGGCAACTCCTTCGCCCGCTCGATATCCTCTGCCGATGGCCGGTGGGGACTGAAGAACTTCAAGTTGTGAATGTTGTCCTCCAAGCACACCTCGTCAACGCCGCCAACTGCACAGTACCTTCTTCTTGACGACCACGCTCACGCGCCCCGCCTTCGTCGTCCACTTCACGCCCCGCGGCTCGCCGAACCGCTTGGGCGGCATACGAATCTCGCATGCTGCCGACCAGCCAGCACAATCCAACGGAGGCGGATGGGAATCGAACCCACCTGGGACTGTTTCAGAGCCCCACACCGGTTTTGAAGACCGGGGGCGCCACCAGGCTGCCTTTCGCCTCCTGACTGCTTCCATTCTCCGCCATCCCGCGCAGGGAGTCAAAACCGCTGTTTTTCCCGGGGGTTTTGCCTACTTCGCTGTCGGCGCTCTCACTGTCCGCGAGTCGCAACCGTTGCGCCGGTATGCGCCCGAATGCCTCGCTTGGCGCTCCTACTGCGCTCACGGCTGCCCCCACCCATCAACCGCACCAAAGATGCATGCTGATCATCAGCGCGGTTCGCGACGCTACTGCCGGGCCCTGGCAGATATGAGCCCCCCATACCGGGCATTGTGGCACATTGCTCCACCGCAATGCTTGACGCGTGCGTGGCGTCGAGGCAGACTTACGCTAGCGGTTGACGGTCCTTGGTTCCTGCCATCGATCAGCGGGTAGGCGTGCGAGTGATGGGAGAAGGGCAGTTTCTTAGACAACGAATGGGAGGCGACAGTCATGAAGTTGATTCAAAGGGCAGTCTTCGTGGCGATGTTGTGCCCTGCTGGCACGATAGCGTTGGGCTATGAATGGGTAGAGAGGTTTGACGTCAGCGTTGGGGCGCTGTCTCTAGCCACACCTCCAGGTGACAGTCGCTACGTCTGGGAGGATGGCCACCTCCGCTGCAGCTTCATACGCAACGCCGGGGGCGGCAGACGATACGCACTGCTAGGCCAAGAGGTCGACGTCATGCAAGAGCAGCAGTTCACGTTCTCGTTTGTAGTGACGCCGATCGAAGGCAGCCCCGGTGGATGGTGGGCTGGTCACATCGGTCTTGTCAATAGCACCGCCGACAACGAGCACAGTCGCCTATCTGTCAAGGTCGGGGGGGCCGACCTTCGCCTGAGCATCAATGGTCGGTACGACAGCGGCAGCCAGATTGAGGCAGGATCAGATACGTCAATCCAGTTCGGGCACACCTACTTCGTCACCTTGACACTGGACGGCCCTGCTCTCTTAGTCCGTGCCAACATCTACGAGGGAGTTGATGACAGCGGCACCTATGTCGGTGAGGTAGAGCAGGAACTTGACCCCGCACAACAGTTGACAGTTGACTCCATCGGCGTGAGCGCCCCTCCCGATGGCGGCGGACAATCACTCGTTGCTGCTGTTGACAATCTCTCTTGGGCCGACGACCGCATTGGCGGTTCGTTAGTTGAGGCGTTCAATGACGGCGTCGGTCGTCTAGACACCACGACCGGAGAGGGTGAACAGCTGATCCGCTGGGATCCGCCGATGCAGTCGCTGCTCGCCACATTCGTTCGCCGCGACTCTGACTCGGTCACGCAGCATGACGCGCGCCTCGCTCACCTCGGAAGAGCGTACTCCATGGAGGACACGGTCCGATTCGGCTTCGACTGGACACCGCTGTCACAGATCGGCGACTACGCCCGGCCCGCGATTGGACTACTTGACATCTCGCTGGCACCCATGGCGGAGGTCTGGATCGCCCACACGAACGCCCCCGAAGTGCGAGGCTATGGCGTCGTGGCGCCCGACGGCACCCGCAGAGACTCGCTTGATCTCGGCTTCCCCAATTGGGAGTTCGGCGAGACATATCGCGTTCTTTACATCCTGGATCCGGACAGCGAGTTGGTGACGTTCGAGCACTATCGACTCGACGGCGATGCCTTTGAGCTTGAATACCAGTTCGACTTCGCCTACGACCCATCCAGTAGCTTGGGAGACAACTTGACCTGGCTGGGTGCGTACAACTCGCTCCACCCGGATGACTACATCGGCAGCCAACTCACCGTGCGACTCGACAACATGCGCTTTGGCGAGCCGTGCGTTTGGGATCTCACCGACGACTGGTTTATTGGCCAAGCTGATCTGGGTGTGCTGCTCGCGTGGTACGACATCGGCGATGGAGGTGACATGGACGGGGATGGTGACACCGACCAGGCCGACCTTGGGTCACTGCTCAGTCACTACGGCGAACCGTGCCCGTGACTTGCCTCAGCTATCCTCCAACAGCGCCATCTGCTCCTCATAGAACATCTTCACCGGCGCGCCGCCCATGGCCGTGGCGCACCAGGCAAGTTCGTCGAGTTCCGCCCGGCTGATTCCCATCTCCGCGGCGTGCTTGACATGATGGGCGATGCAAGGCTCGCAGCGAGAGAGCAGCACTAGGGCGAAGTTGATCAGTTCCTTGGTGCGGGCGTCGAGGCAACCGGGCTGGCCGGTCGAGCGCATCAGCGCTCCGAAGGCGCGCATGGACTCAGACGCGGTCGAGCCAGTCGCTGTCTCGGATCCATCTGCATCCGAGGTGGCGGACGGTACGGGCGCGCCGTTGCCGAAGAACTCGGCACAGCAGGCGGCGTCGGGCTGCTCCGGCTCTGACTCGTCTGCCGGCGAGGCCGTGTGGAGTGCACTCGTGTGGCGCTTCACCTTCTCATGCGCCTCCGCCCGCCGGGCCGTCACTTCCGCGCCGGCAAGCGGACCGGGCGCGACGACGATCTTGCCGCCCGTGCCCATCGCTTCAATGCGTCCGACGGTCCAGGCCTGCCCCACGTCGCGCGCGGCCAGTTCCTCGAGCAAAGCCTGGTGTTTCTCCGCGGCGACGGCGATGAGCAGGCCGCCCGACGTCTGGGCGTCGAAGCCAAGATGCACCAGGGCGGGGTCGACGCCTTCCAGCACCTCGATGTCCTCGGCGACGTACTCGCGGTTGCGCTCCATAGCGCCGGGGAGGATGTCATCGCGGATCGCCTGAAGCGCCCCGGTCATGGCGGGCAGGTCGCCGGCGTCGATGCGGGCAGTGGCGTCGGATTGCCTGAGCATCTCGATGAGATGGCCAAACAGGCCGAAACCGGTGATGTCGGTGCAGGCGTGCACGCCGACCGCCATCATCGCTTCCGCGGCGCCCTTGTTGAGGGCCGCCATCCAGCCTTGCATCTCCGCGAGCGCCGCTTCGTCGGCCCGGCCGATCTGCCGAGCGAAGTTGAGCGTGCCCACGCCCAGCGGCTTGGTGAGGACGAGCACATCGTCGGCCTGGGCAGCGCCCTGCAGAACCGCGTCGGCGGCGGCATCCATCGTACCGGTGATGGCGAACCCGAGCTTGGGCTCGGTGTCCTTGATGCTGTGCCCGCCCAGAAGCGCCACGCCTGCCTCGGCGAAGGTCTCCATCGCCCCCTTGAGCTGCAGGTACATCAGTTCCGTGTGCAAGCCGTCGGTGTCGAAGGCGACGAGGCTAAGCGCCGTACGCGGCACGCCACCCATGGCGTAGATATCGGAGAGACAGTTGGCAGCGCAGATCCGGCCGAAGAGTTCCGCTTCATCCACGCAGGGCGTCATGACATCGATGGTCTGCACCAGGCGCGTGCCTTCGCTGATTTGGTACACCCCGGCGTCGTCCGAGGCGGCCAATCCCGCGATCACGGCCGGATCGTCGACCTCCGGCAGTCGGCTCAGCACGCCCTCCAGATCGGTGGGCGCGATCTTGGAAGCGCAGCCGGCGTTGCGTACCAACTCCGTCAGGCGAATCGTCGCCGGGTCGACGGGGTCCGGCCGCTCCCCGGCGCAGGGGCAAATGCCCTGCTCGGTGAAGACGTCGCAAGGGCAGGGGCGCTTGGGATCGCAAATGCAGTGGCCCAGCCGGCGCGAGCGTTCCATGACCAGGCGGCGCTTGGCGTAGTCGATCTTCATCTCGGTCTCCGCAACTCAGGAGCAGCCGACGCGTGGAGCCGCGTACAGAGCGACTCCAATCGTCGACCCCGCCGGGCCGCCGAACCGAGCGCCTGCCTAGAGCAACTCATCCAAATCGATCGTGCTGTCCTCGATCGTAACTTTGAAAGGCTCCGGATCATAGGTGAGCTTG
>SWCB01000673.1_pt1 | contig 11134 bp, 9 predicted proteins | sample 4692901 | NCBI WGS metagenome assembly SWCB01 (sample SAMN10267276, study PRJNA491770) | bioreactor metagenome | isolation source: DHS bioreactor inoculated with subseafloor sediment | place: Japan: off Shimokita Peninsula | collected 2006-08
TTGCAATCCGCTGCATAGCCACTCTGCCAACGCGCCATATTCTTTAATGCCAAAACATCTTAAAGAATTAAGCAATCTTTCAATCGCTAACCGTTAATGGGTTGCCCCGTTGCGGTATGGGCTGCATTTTACGGATTGCTCAGTATGAGTCAACATCAAAATCATATTATTTTGATCGTTTGCTTACTTTATATCCAAAACGCAATAAATAACAATGAACCGCCTATTAATCAAGCAGTCGCTAGTTCACACACGGTTCTTTTTTAATAAACCTAAACACATACAAAAATCGAAAACCTTAATCTCTTATTTACAAGTAATTGTTTGAAAATAGCTTTTAGCCTTTCGGCTTTGTTGAATCGCTCAGATAATGCTCCTTTATTCCATTAGCACTGAGTTCAGTTATCATAGCCAGCCTTTCATTCCGGTTAGCTGTTTAACACATACCTTACAAACACAATGACGCCAAACACTATCACTTTAAGAGGCATACATATGCCTTATACCATTCTAGGTAAGTAGCTGATCATAATATTGCGCAGAAAAAATCGCTTACAACTAGGCATGAGTAGTTTTAACCAGCAAGGATGATCAGGTTGCCGGGGCTTTATGATAAATATGGCATGGGTTTTGCTTAAAACTCCCCGGTGGCAATGAATGGCCACATACGAAAGGTTCTTAGTATGATGTTTTTAAGAAAGATTTGCGGTGTAATGAGTAAAGAAGAAAAACAATTTAAAAAACAAAAAGCTTTAAAAGAAAAATTACTATTTGCTATGTCACAATCAATTGAACGAATTGTCTAATAATACCTTGCTATACCAGAGATCCAAAAGGCTACCTGTTGGCAGCCATTCCAACGCGTTGGCATTGCATCATATCTATGTTGGGCTTTGGAATAACGGGGACATGCTGAGTCTAATTGAAATCCTTTCAATCAAGTATCTGAATAATATCGTCGGAGAAAGCGAGTACTGCAAATACGGCACTCGCTTTTTTATAGTGATTAATGAGGTTGTTGTGATGATCGCCCTCTTTCTTGTGTTAATTTACAACTATCTTATTTTTTTGGTTTCCACGCTTTGAGGTCAATATCTAGATCAGGGAAATCTTTGGGGTCGAACTGTGGGTGTTCGATACCTGCTTTAAGTTGTTTCTTATAGTCTTTCAAAATACGGATGAGCGTAGGAAACAGCATTATAAGCGCTAACAAGTTAACGATAGCAAGGATGCCCATCATCGGATCTGAGAAGAAAAACACTGACGTTGCTCCTGGAGCAACTGCGCCCATAAAGATAATCCCGATCACAACAAAACGAAGAATGTGTACAGACAGTTTGTTCTGTGACATGAATGTGAGGGCGTTTTCCCCCAGGTAGTAGTTGTAGATGATAGAACTAATAGAAAAGAGCAAAATCGCCCCAGTCAGAAAGTACTGAGACCAAGCCCCTATGTGTGAAACCAGTGACTGCTGAGTCAAAACGACACCATCAATGCCTTCTGCGCCAGGAACATAAACGTCACCCAGCAAGATAACAAATGCCGTACAGCTACATATTAGGATTGTATCAATAAAGACCGATAAAGACTGTGTGATGCCCTGGCTGATTGGGTGAGCGACATCGGCCGTAGCGGCGACATTAGGCGCCGAACCCAGGCCAGCTTCGTTTGAGAACAGGCCACGGCGCAAACCTTGTGCCATCGCAGTCCCCATACCGCCACCAACAGCTTCCTCCCAACCAAATGCGTTAGATACAATACTACCAATGACCGCTGGGATCTCAGTGATGTTGATTAGGATAACTAGAAGCGCCATTGCGACATACCCGATAGCCATAATAGGTACGATAACATCCGCAGTTTTAGCGATACGTTTAATACCACCGTAAATAATGAAACCAGTAATAATAGCTAACAGGCCACCAGTCCACATGCGATCAATACCCAGGCTATCCTGCGCAGCCCCTGCAACGGTATTACCTTGAAAGGCATTAAAACCAATCGCAAAGGAAGCAATCAAACAAACAGCATATAAGTAAGCAAGCCACCGATAGTCTTCACCAAGACCATGAATTATCGAACGTGCAGCACCTCCACGAAATGCATCACCTTCTTTACGCTTATAAAGCTGAGCAAGTGAACATTCCACTAGGCTTGTTGCCATACCAACCAGCGCAATTGCCCACATCCAAAATACAGCACCAGGGCCGCCAAGAGAAATTGCAACAGCGACACCTGCAATGTTACCGCCACCAACACGACCACCAACAGATAATAAAAGTGCTTCACGACCAGAAATTGCATTTCTGTCGGCTGTTTGATTTTTGTTTAATAAAACACTGAACATACGTCCAAAGAAAGTAAATTGAACAAATCCGGTAACGAAAGTAAAGAATAGGCCCAATACGACCAGGAATGGTATAAGTGCCCACCCCCAAGTGAGATCTCCAATTACACCAAAAAGGCTTTCTAACAATTCCATCTCGACTCCTAAACATATCAGCCCGGAATAGAGGAACGAGATATCCGGGATCCAGCTATAGCCGTGTACGCCTTGATACCGTACAAGTTCGTTCCTCACTTTACGGAATGATTAAGTTTGGTGACTGACTCGTCAAAACTTCTGTTATGTACTACCGACCCTGAAAGATAGTTGAGAAGAGTATAGTCGGTCACAACATCTTTAGTCGGAAATCTCTGAGACGCTTGGGTTATTTCAATGCCAAAAGCGCTTGTGTAACTAAAGGTATTTTCTATCCGATTGGAATAACATCTATACCAAAACCTGAGGAATCTCCTCGAAATTAATGAGCTATCAATAAGTTACTGAGACATTAACTTCTGTTCTTCATAAAATATCTTTCATTGCGTTGAGCGGAATAATCGCTCCTGAGTATTGAATAACTGTCGAGGCCAAGCGATGACCAAGTACTGCTGATGACGACGTTGATTCACCATTGAGTCGCGCTGCTAAGTACCCTGCTGCAAAGGAATCACCTGCGGCACAGGTATCAGCAACATTCTCAACCCTATTCGCTGCCACGTAACTTGTTTCTGTTACGTCTGATTGTAAATTGGTGACAATTTTACAAGGCTCACAGCCGCGCTTTATAACGACTTCATTACAACCATATTGCTTACAACGCTCAACAATATTGGTTTTACCCCATACTCGCTGATCGTCGTCTTCAGTAATTAATGCGATATCGACAAAAGGGAGTACTTGCGCATACCAGTATTGAGCTTGTTTTTCTGTCCATAACTGTGGGCGGTAATTATTGTCGAACAACACTTTACCCCCAGCCGCTTTGTGCTTTTCTAACAAGGTAATTAATACCGCTTTGGCATCTTCAGCCAAAATCGCAAGGCTAATACCACTGATATAAAGTGCATCAAATTGATGCGAGTCAATCGCCTGCTCTAGTGGCGACAATTGCTCTGAGAAATAAAACTTTGCAGCACTGTCATTACGCCAATAATGAAAGTGACGTTCACCGTTCGGTTCCGTTTCAACCAAATACAAGCCAGGTAGCTTATCCTCAATTTTACGAACTAAATCCGTTCCTATGTTTTCTTCTTGCCAAGATGCCAACATATCCTGACTAATTTTATCAACGCCTAAGGCTGTCGCATAGCTAACAGAATGATGGCGAGAAACACCCAATCTTGAAAGATAAAGTGCTGTATTTAAGGTATCACCACCAAAGGTACGCTGCAGAGGCTGGCCACTTAACTCAACCATACATTCGCCAAAAAATGCAATTCTCACACTATTACCTTTATTTTTATTTGAGTGGTACTAAAAGAGTAATTTATATTGCGGATCTCGGCTCATCACAAAGACCCGCATTTCATCTAGTTTTAGTCGATTATTTTGCCATTACAGGCTTTGCCGATACTGTTTCTACAGCATCTGTTCCATGGCTTGACGTTCCGCATCTAGAATGTGGTCCAATCTGCATTAAACATGATAGCGAATGCCCCTCCAGATCCCATCCCACCGCTCTACCGTTGCACCTTACTATTTAATGTGTATTATCGATGCCACTCAACATAATAGACGTGCCACAAAGCCCATGAAAAATATAGGGTTAACAATCAGGTACGCATTAGTAAATTGCCAGAAAGGAAAAATAGCCATGGAACTTATCGATTTTTTGCAAGCCGGATTATTCAGCATCGGCGTACTGCTTTTTGCACTGGCAGGCGGCTGTTTATTCATGATGCTTACGGTGAAAAAAGAACACGTTAAATGCGTTGTAGAAAAGCGTATCGAATTTGGTTTTTTCGGTGGTGCTTGCTTAACATTTTTAGGATTGATTACTTACGTATTGGCATAGAATATTTATAGCCTCACTCAGTTTCTATACTCTACCTCTGAGCGTTTATACCTCGCTCAGAGCACCTTCAAAGAATCGTTCACCCTCTAATCTATCGTCTAATTCAAATAAAATTCAAACACTTCACTATACTTAAAAATTAAGATTTAACGTGAGAATGAAAAGCAATGAAAATAACTATATTTCAATTAGTTAAGCGCAATTCGTTACGTTCCATCATCTTAAGTTCTATTGTCTCTATTACCTTTATTCCTCAAACAGCGTTCGCAAATGAAGGACGATTTGCCGATAAAAAAGGAGCATATAAATCACATGACAAGAGTCGCCCTCTTCATAGACAAGATTCAGTACGGGTAAATAAGAACATACAAAATAACATTAAAAACAATGATATAAAGATTAAAAATAAAGACGTAAATATTAATAAGAATAACAATGTCGTCATCAATAATAATCGGCATAACACTGTTGTTGTTCCCTCTAACCGACATCGTACTTATCGCAATGTTGTTGTCGTTCGCCCGCATGGTAATGTCTATTATGGTTACGGTAATTACTATAATGATAACGATGCTTGGAAATGGTTAGCATTCACCGCAATAACCTTAAAACTGCTCGATAACCTCAATGAACAACAAGAAAGAGAACACGAAGCCGCGCAGGTCAAAGCCACAACAGCCCCTATTAACGAACAAATAAACTGGAGTGATGGCGACGCATCAGGTTCGGTAACGGCAACACGTGAAGGAACAACAACCAGTGGTCGTTATTGTCGGGAGTTCCAGCAAAAAATCACCGTTGGTGGGAAAAATGAAAATGCTTACGGTACGGCTTGTCAAAATCAAGATGGGTCGTGGGAAATCGTATCGACGGGTAGTTAACCTCCGCTATCTTAGAAACGTTATTATTCGCTCTATACGCATTAAAAAAGGAGGCATTATTTAGATAATACCCCTTTAATATTTTAATTAATGGCTAACATTGACCACCAGCTGTAGCTAATGGGTTTATTTATACGTTAGGCACAGCAACGTTATTCTGTAATCGTTACTTTTTCAATAATGATTGCTTCACACGGTACATCATCATGGCCGTATTTAGAGGTTGTTTTCGCTTTCGCTATCGCATTAACAACATCCATACCTGCGCTAACCTTTCCAAATACCGCATAGCCCCATCCCGCATTGGACGTGGCTGTATAATCAAGAAAATCGTTATCGTCTAGGTTAATAAAAAACTGCCCAGTCGCCGAATGCGGAGCATCTGTTCGTGCCATTGCTAGGCTACCAACAACATTTTTAAGTCCACGATTCGCTTCATTCACAATAGCATCACGTGTCGGCTTCTCTTGCATGTCGACAGTAAAACCACCACCTTGGATCATGAAACCTTTTATAACTCGGTGGAAAATAGTGCCGTCATAAAAACCATCTTGGCAATATTTTAAAAAGTTTCTTGAACTGACAGGTGTTTGCTTCATATCGAGTTCAATCTCAATATCGCCGAAATTAGTGGTAAAAATAATCATACTTGCTGCACTATGTTGGTATAAATTCAGTTTTATCAGTATACGCAATCACAGTCTGCAACTGTAGTGCCGAATTAGAGTCAATGCGTTTACTTTAACGTTACGCTTCAATTGATGAACTGAGGTGCGATGATAAAGCCGACACTTATAGGCAGGTCAAGAATAAAGGAAGACGTTAGTGCTTCTCTTTCTAATTAAAAACATATAACGCCTCCCCTACTAAAAGTATCAGAAAATCATTTAACAAATAGTCATTTAGCAGCTAGCATTAGCCCCCATCAGTTACAGCTAATGGTTCTTGCTCAAATGCATTACGTTCTACTTTCTCGCTTTCACCTTTTTTCGTTCCCGGCATTAACTCAAAGTCAGGCGTAAACTGAGTCAGCATTGTTTTGAGCTGGTCAATCGGCTTACGATCTCCCTCTAGCTTCGCTTTACCTGCATCAATTTGCTCATCCATGCTTATAGCACCCATCATGACTTGTTCTAAATCTGAACGATTAATCGTTAGTGTTAGATCTGGCTTATCAGCAAGGTAGCCTTTGATATTCGTTAGCGTAGAGTTGTTTAATTCTACCGCATACTTTTCATCGTTATCGGGCGTGACTAAATTGATGATGAAATGTATACCATCCGCTTTTTCACTGTCTAAACGAATAGCCAAGAAGTCGAGCCATAAGCTTGTCGACATAGCACGAATAACATCAGGTCCCGATGTTTTCGGCGAGGCACCTGTTGGAATCCCCGAGCGTAATTCAAAAGCAGCGGCCAAGAAGCTATTTCGTACACTTGGGCTTTCTTGCTGATACCCTATTTGCTCAAAGACATCGGCTAATAAATCCTTACCTTTTTGGTTTTTAGGCTCACCGTAAACCAATTTATTTAGAATTTCAGATGCTTGAAGGTATTCACCTTTGTCATATAATTCTTGCCCTTTCTTAAGGATCTTATCAGCTCCGCCCATCATTTCGATATATAGCGGACCTGTCTCACGCGGTGACAAAGGGATCAAAGTGGCTGGGTTACCATCCCAATAGCCTAAATAACGGTTAACAACCGCACGGCTATTATGTTGTTCAGAGCCATGGTAACTGTGTGCCGACCATTGTTCTTGCAAGCTTTTCGGTGGCTTATATTGATTATGTATTTCATTAATGGTGACACCTTGGTTAGCAAGGTGAAGCACTTCATTATTTAAGTTTGCGTATATATCGCGTTGAGAACGCATAATTTCTTGAATACGTTCATTACCCCAACGCGGCCAGCTGTGTGAGGCAAACATGACTTCAGCCTCTTGACCAAATTTATACAGCGCAATATTGATTTGTTTAGACCATTCCAGTGCATCTCGAATCAATGCCCCACGAAGAGTATAAATATTGTGAACAGTACCGGTAATATTCTCTGCTGCCCAAAATGTTTTTAAATCAGGGAAGTAGGTATTCATTTCAGCGGGTGCTTCTGTACCTGGGGTATTTTGAAAAATCATTCTCACGCCATCGACAGTCATCTCTTCGATGTCATTTTTGATGTAAGCCGTAGGGGGTACTAACCCAGTTGTACCTGCTGCCGTATTTTTACCAATGGACTGATCAACATGGCCAAAAGGGCTACGCGGTAATAACACACCATATTGAAAGAACATTCGGCGGTTCATTGCGTTACCAGCGTAGACGTTCTCTGATACTGCATGCTCCATAAAGCCTTCAGGGGCAATAATCTGCACTTTGCCGGCTTTAATCTCTTCGTCAGTAACCACCCCGCGCGCACCACCAAAGTGATCGGCATGTGAATGGGAATAAACAACGGCGACTACAGGTCGTTCCCCTAATTGTTCATTAACAAACTTAAGCGCTGCTGCGGCGGTTTCTTTCGCGGTAAGTGGATCGAAAATAATCCAGCCAGTATCACCTTTAATAAAACTGATATTAGCTAAATCAAAGCCGCGTACCTGATAAATTTTATCTGGTACTACTTCATATAAACCATAAGCCATGTTTAATACGGCTTGGCGTTGTAATGAAGGGTGGATACTGTCGAATTCTTTATCTTGAAGTAGCCATTCGTAGCTGGCCATGTCCCATGCTACGTTGCCAGCTTCTGCTTGAATTTGTTTGTAATCTGGGGCTGCGATAAAACCTTTTTTGGCTTCATCAAAATCGCGGGTATCCGATAATGGAAGAGATTTACGAAGGGCTTGCTGTATTTCGATAGTAAAGCTGGATGGTAATTTTCCTTTGGGATCAAAATGCTTCCCTTCTGCGGCTCCAGCATCCGAAAGAACAGCTCCACCACCGCTAGCAAAAACATTTCCCGCAGAAGCAGCAATAAGGCTAACACTTATTGCAAAAGCTAAAATTCCTTTATTTTTCATTTAACTATCCTGTTTATTCGAGGAATAACCATACGGATAACTAATGCATTGTGAATACTACACACCAAACAGACAATACACCGCATGCTCTTTCGTTTTGAATCAATATCAATGATCTAACGAAATCAGTGTAGGCAAAGAACCGTGGTGTATACAAATATGAACGGCTCAATTTTCATACAAGCGGGGTAATGATAAATAGGTATATACCCAAACTTCGTCTAGATGCAAAATTTAAAGTGGCAACTGCGTATATATCTTTAAGCTTTGTATTCTCGTCTATTCGAGCGAATAGATCGGATACCTAATAGGCCAAATAAAAGTAAAATAAAAAAAGGCGCAAGCCATAACACATACGTTTGAGGAGTGAACTTGGGTTGATACAAAACAAAATCACCAAAGCGGCTTGTCATAAATTCAATGACTTCTTGATCGGTACTGCCAGCATTGATCATTTGATACACTTTTAAGCGTAAATCTTTGGCGACTGGCGAGTTTGATTCAATCAGGTTTTGATTCTGACACTGTGGGCAGCGCAAGGTTTTGGCTAATTCTAATGCTCTTTTATGTTCAAGCGGCGAACGAAATTGAAAGGTTTCAACCGACTCAACTAACTCGCTATCAGCAGCAATAAAAATTTGTTCCCCGCTAGCTTGAACAGGAGATAACACACTTAGTATCACGATTATAAAACCAAAGATCAAAGCTAAATAAGGCGCTTTAGACTGATTCAAATGTGGCTCCTTTAAATGCAACGGCTTCAAATAAAGACGGATCATACTCATTCCTTTAATTGGGCCACTAGTGGTGCAAATTGCTGCTCCCAAATAGTCGGGGTTAATGCCCCTACATAGCGGTGTCGAATAATACCACTTTCATCAATCAGGTATGTTTCTGGTGTGCCGTACACCCCAAGGTCTAATGCTAACGATCCTTTAGGATCATAAATCACTTTCTTATAAGGGTTACCTGCTTGGGCTAATTCATTTAATGCCGCTTTACGTTCATCACGATAATTTAATCCAATAATGCTTAAAGACTGCTCTGTTGCCAATTGCTGTAAATAGGCATGCTCAGACTTACAAATACTGCACCACGACGCCCAAACATTCAGCAGTTGTACGTCCCCTTTCAAGCTAGCTTGAGTAATGCTGCCCAACTCTTGTTGTAAACTAGGCAGAGCAAAATCAGGGACAGGGCGATCCGCTAAAGGAGACACCGTAGGAACAGATTTACTGTTCATTCCTATCACTAACAAGATGCCAGCCAATGAAGCAAGTACCAATGGAATAAATCGTGTCTTTTTCATCACAGTTGCTCTACTTCCACATGATAATTGTTGATGTGAGTTTTGCCTCTTGGCATTGACGCTGCTGCTTCTTAGTCATTACCATGATTCTAATGCGAGCAAGCACAGCCATAGCACCCCCCAACATCATCAACAAACTACCAATCCATAACCAACGAACATAAGGCTTATATTGAATACGCACGGCGTAATCTGTCTTATTGATTTTGTCGCCCAGTGTTATATAAATATCACCTTTCCAAAACCAATGAATACCCGGCTCACTCATGTTCATTGTTCGCACCGTGTAATGCCGACGCTGTGGCTTAATAAAACCAATATGTTCAGCATTATTATTAACGCCATTAATCCGTGTTACTGCAATATTGGCTTGTTCAGCGGTGTAATTAGGACCAATTAATAACTCCGTTTCTTGGTAATCAAACTGGTAATCACCAAGGACAAGTTGGCTACCCGGCCCCATTCTATTATTGGTCTCTTCAACGTAATAACTGACTAGCGTTGCCCCCACAAGCGTAACAGCCACACCAATATGCGCGGTCACCATCGCGAGCTGGCGGCAAAACTGACTATCAAATCGCCAATTTTTACGCGACTTTTGGTCGAAATAAAGCGCCTGTAAGGACGTTAGCGTAACCCACAATGCCATGATAAAGGCAACGCAAACTACAAGGTTAATTCCTCGTTCAAACATCACGGATAGCGCAACACCAATAACTACAGAAGCAGATAGTGGAGCAATAATACGCATAATGAAATTATCTGATGTCGCATTCTTCCATTTGATCAATGGTGCTAAGCCCATAAAAGCGAAAATCACGAAACTTAATGGCACGAACAAGCTATTAAAATACGGGGCTCCTACTGAAATATTTCCCAACCCAAATGCTTGGAATATCATTGGATAAAACGTGCCAAGTAAAATAGTGAGCGTCGCAACAGCAAACAAACTATTTCCCGCCAAAAACGCAGCTTCACGCGATAAGAAACCAAAACGGACAGGTTTAATATATTGACCGCCCCTTAAAGCAAACAACGCCAAAGAACTCAATAGCACCACGCCTAGAATACTTAGCAATGCAACACCACGGGTTGGATCTACAGCAAACGCATGCACAGAAGTTAGTACGCCTGAACGAACGATAAATGTGCCAAGCAAACTTAACGAAAAGGTAAAGATCGACAGCAATAATGTCCAACTGGTTAACGCATTTCGCTTTTCAGTCATTATTAAAGAATGCAGTAAAGCGGTACCCGTGAGCCAAGGCATTAAAGAGGCATTTTCGACAGGATCCCAAAACCACCAGCCTCCCCAACCCAGTTCATAGTATGCCCACCAAGAACCCAGTGAAATTCCACCAGTTAAAAATACCCACGCCGCTAATGCCCAAGGACGACTCCAGCCCGCCCAAGGCAGTTCAGATGATGCCGACATTGTTAACGCAGCAATAGCAAATGCGAAACTCACCGCAAAGCCGACATAACCGAGATACAACATGGGAGGATGAAAAATTAGCCCCACATCTTGCAACATTGGGTTTAAATCTCGCCCTTCCATCGGTATTGGCAATAAACGCAAAAAA
>SWCB01005436.1_pt1 | contig 11115 bp, 12 predicted proteins | sample 4692901 | NCBI WGS metagenome assembly SWCB01 (sample SAMN10267276, study PRJNA491770) | bioreactor metagenome | isolation source: DHS bioreactor inoculated with subseafloor sediment | place: Japan: off Shimokita Peninsula | collected 2006-08
TTTTCTCTGAGAACTTCGATTGATTTCTCCATATCTCCATTAGCTTCCACGAGAGTATTTTTACAATCTAACATTCCAGCACCTGTTTTTTCTCTTAACTCTTTTACCATTGCAGCTGTAACTGCCATAATAACTCCTCCTCATCAGTAAATGCACAATAAAAGGTAAGAGTAGTAAGGGAGAGCTCTCCCTAGTACCCTTACCTTTAAATTCTTAGTACTATTCAGTTTCTTCTAATTGTTCCCCTTGTCTTCCTTCGATAACGGCATCAGCAATTTTAGAAGTAATTAGCTTAACTGCTCTAATAGCATCGTCATTACCAGGAATAACATAGTCAATTTCATCAGGATCACAATTTGTATCAACTATAGATACAATGGGAATTCCAAGAACTTCAGCTTCTTTAAGAGCTATTCTTTCTTTTCTTGGATCAACAACATAAATTGCATCTGGTAAACCATTCATAGTTTTAATACCATTTAAAAACTTTTCAAGCTTTTCTTTTTCATGTTTTAATTGAAGAACTTCTTTTTTAGGAAGAATATCAAAAGTACCATTCTCCTCCATTTTCTCTAATTCTAAAAGTCTTTCAATTCTCTTTCTAATTGTCTTATAATTAGTAAGCATTCCACCAAGCCATCTTTGGTTTACATAATACATACCACATCTTTTAGCTTCTTTTTCAATAGATTCTTGAGCTTGTTTTTTAGTACCTACAAACAGGATTTTTTTTCCTTCTGAAGACAATTCTTTTATAAAATTATAAGCCTCTTCCATCTTCTTTACAGTCTTTTGTAAGTCTATAATGTAGATACCATTTCTTTCTGTAAAGATAAACTCGGCCATTTTAGGGTTCCATCTTCTAGTTTGATGTCCGAAATGAACCCCAGCTTCTAACAATTGTTTCATTGAAATAACTGACATTTTACACCTCCATGGTTTTTCCTCCGATTTGATCATCTTCTTAAAAGAACCTTATTTAGGCACCATCTTAAGAATTTCAAACCGTGTGTATTTGTTACCTTATGTAGTATATCATAGAAAATAATGTTTTTGCAAGAAAAAACTATAAATAAAAAAACATAATATATTTTTATATATTATAACCATACCAAAGAAAATTAACCATATTTTCAAAAAACTTCAAATACTTTTTGAGTAAATAATTCTATTTTTTATTTAAACTCAACATTAATTGAACTTCTCCAGTGCCGATATTTAATTCTTTAGCAATTTGTTGGATGTTTAAACCTTTATTCCTTAATTCAAAGATTTTTAGTCTATGGAGATTTTTAACTTGTACATTGTTTTGTTTTTCTTTATTATTGATTAGGTATTTATCAATATCACTGCTATTATTTTCATTAGAGTGATAAATTTGTTCCCTAGTTTCAGAAGGTTCTTTATCAACATTAGTTAATATTTTGTTGTTTAGCATATCAATCATATTCTCTAATTTCCTATGTTTTTTTTCGAAATCTGTAACTGTATTATAAAAATACTCATTTATATCTTTAATAATATTTTCAATTACTTCAATAGACTCTATAATATCTTGTGCCTGGTCTTCTTTTATATAGTGAGTATGACTATTTGAATTTACGAAAGTGTTATTTTTAAACTCTTTATTAATAAAAAAAATAGAAATTCCGATTACAATTATTCCCAAGATACAAAACAGATAATTAATCATTTTACACCTCAAATTACACTTTAATATCTATTTTAATGCCTGTAGTATAAATACTATCACTTTCTTGTTTCTCATTCTTTATTTTATTGTTTTTTGAATTATTTTGTTGTTTTTTCTTCGAAGAATTGTTTTTTTTATTACCATTTGAGTTGTTCTTTATTAAAGGATTATCTTTTGTATTCAAATTATTTACTTGATTAGCTTTTTTCTCCTGCAATTGTTTATCTTTATTGTATGATTGTTGAATTAAGGTTTCACCTTTATTGACAAGGGTTTGATTTAGTTTTGAAACATTTTGTGATTTTGGTAGTAGCACCTGCATGTCAATAGGTCTAATTGACATAAAATCGCCCCCTATACTTTTGGTAAAGCTCTTATTTCCCCTTCATCCTTCATAAGGATAACATTTTTCAATATGCTTCTAGGATTATAATATGAATTATTTATTTTAATTTTTACTCCTGTGTGTATGATATCAGAAGATATTTTAGCACTTTTTAGTTCATCAATGATTTTTAGAATATTATTAAGTTCTATTTCATTAACTTTGAGCTTGTTCAAATATTGTTTTTTAGTGCTTAATGATTTTTCTAACATACTATTTAATTTAGAATCATTAGATTTTAATTTTACTTGAGGCTGTAACATAGTTATTGCTTGATTCAACTTACCGATATTATCTTTAAGTTGTTTTATTATATCATTAATATTTTTATATTCAGAGAGCAAGGAATCATCTATACCGAGTTGAAGTTTAGTTAAGGTACCAATTTGGGAACCAATATTTTTTGCTGTTATTTTTTTTCTTACTTTTATTCGACCTCCAACTATTAATCCTTTTCCTTCATTAACTATAAGTTCTTCTTTAGATTCAATATCACAATGCAAGACTGCTTCACAGATTAATTTTTTTCCGCATCTTACAATGCAACCCTCCATAAATTTGACTGTAATGTTATTATCAGATATTATACTAGCACCATTATTTGCTCCTTGATGTATTCGTATATCTCCAGTCGCTATAATTTTTGATCCTTCAACTATTCCATATATTTCTATTTCATCTTCACTTTCTATTGTATAACCTTTTTCTACATTTCCATTGACAATAATTTTTCCGTTAAAATGTATGTTACCTGTAGATACACCTACATCACTATTAATTTCCAAAATAGGTATAACACATACTCTCTCATCAACAATTTTAATAAAACCATTTTGATTTGCAATTAAATAATTAGTATCATTTGAAAGTATTGTGTTTTTCCCAGGTTTTAAATTCAACAACTTACCAGGCTTTCCTTTAATGGTTTTACCGGTAACTGTAATACCCTCTGTACCATCTGTTGGAGATGTCCTACTCCCTAGTATTTCACCCTTTTTAACTTTGTGAATAATATTTAGGTTTTTATGATCTGCCTTACCACTTTCAGATAGACTGGGTCTAGGGGAATCATTAATATCAAAATTATATGTTATCTTTCCATCTTCACCATTCTTATGTTTATTGCCTTTTGCTATTAAGAATTTAGTGATTGATCTTTTGTTTTTAATTATTTCTTCAATTACATCATAGTTAATTCCATAAGAAATATGCTTTTTTTCTATTACATCAAGCAAATCTTCCTTAGAAATGGAAGTAAAGGTATCATTAAAATTAATGGTTAAATAAGCTTCGTAATAATCACTGGATATTTCAATGTTAATATCTGACTTATCAATCATATGAGTTCCGGAATGCTGGTCTTTAGGTTTAAATTTAAAGTTATCCATAATCTCACCTGCTCATTTGATTTTTTGTTATAAGTAAGTTTTTAATAAAGAATTCTTTAATTTCAATAAACATTTGGTATGTAGTTGTGATACCCTTGATTCAGAAATATCTAAAATAGAAGCTATTTCTTTATATGTTAATTCATTATAATAATACAAACTAATAATGGTTTTTTCTCTTTCGGGAAGAGTTTTGATAATTTCCTTTAATATTTCATTTGATTCCTTTTTTACAAAGCTAGTTTCAGGGTTTGATTCTGGATCTTTACTCTGGATGTTGAAGTTAGTATTTTCTGAAAGCTTTTCATCTAAGGAAATGATTGAAAAAATTGATACTTCTGATAAAAAGTCATTTAGCTCCTTTATGGATATACCAAGTTCTTCAGCTAGAATAGAATCTTTAATATTGACTCCATATCTGTTTTGTAAATTTTGCATAACTTCTTCAAGTTTTTTATATTTTTGTCTTGTGCTCCTTGGAACCCAATCTAGACTTCTAAGTTGATCAATTATAGCTCCTCTAATTCTAAAATTTGCATAGGTTTCAAACTTTACATTTTTATCTGGATCAAATTTTTCAATGGCATCAATAAGTCCAAGAATACCGTAGCTTACTAAATCATCATAATCTACATTAGAATTATAGGTATTGAATAGTCTACCAGCTATAACCTTAACTATTTCTATATTATCAATTATTAATTTATCCTTTAGCTCTTTATTTTTAGTTGTTTTATAATTTTTCCATAAGTCATTATAAGACATAGAGTAATTCATTCCCTCTTAGTATTTTTAGAATCTAAACTTTTAATAACTAATAATAATTGATATGGGAATATATATTATTAGATTTCTTTAGTCCCATGTCCTATAGTTTTTACTAGTAAGGACCCATTTTCAGAGTAAAACTCTATTGTACGACCATAATTGCCACCAGTATCCTCTGCATGTATAGGTATTCTCATCTCATTCAACAGCTCTTTCACTGCTTGGACATTTCTTTCTCCAATCTTTAGCATATCATTTTTACTTATAAAGGAAAACATTTGTGCGCCACCAGCAATTTTGCTTACTATTCTATATTTATTAGCTCCATTTGAAATCATATCTGTAAACAATTTTTTGATAGCAGTATCAGCAAATTTTGCAGTATTACTATTATTTTTTATTGTCTTACTTGAAGGAAGCATTATATGAGCCATACCTGCAATTCTTGTTGTTGGATCATAAAGACAAATGCCTACACATGAACCGAGTCCTAATGTAGTTAAGACCCCTGGACATGAGGTTGTATTTAAATCTGCCATTCCAATTTTAATTGTACTACTCATAATTTGTAACTCCTAGACTTTTTAATAGTATATCATATGAGTCGTAGTCAGGAACCAAGAAGAAAAAACCTTTAACATTATCATTATCTTGTAGAAATTGAGTTTCAATGATTAATATTTTATCACTTACTTGTCCAAAATGTATAGCAGGGACACTCAATATAGCTCCTGCCATATCTATTGCTAAGGAAGGCACAGAAATTTTAATATTTAACCCTGTAAGGGAAGATAAAGAAGAAATATATGATCCTGACAATATATTTCCGATTTCTTGGAGAGCAGATTGAGTAAAGTCATCTAGTTCATTGGATTCATATCCATTCATCAAAAGCTTAATTAATGTTTTTGATGAGTCTATATCTAACAAGAACATTATACTTCCTTCTATGTCTCCTTCAATTTTAAAGTATACACCACTAACTAAAGTCTCAGGTCCACCCATTAGGTTAGCTACATCATTGAAGTCAAGAATGTTTACCTTAGGTACATTCATATCGATTTTTTTGTTTAACATTTTAGCTAATGCTGTAGCTGCATTTCCAGCACCAATATTTCCTATTTCCTTTAAAACATCAATAATAACATTATTCATTTTATCTGTGTAATCACTCATTGAACCACTCCTATGCTACTCATTTAATAAATGGTTAATATCTAAGACTTTAAGTAAATCAACAATCATAATTATTCGGTTGTTTTTTTTACCAATACATTTAATAAAGCTATCTTCATTTGTTCCTTTAATTGAAGGCGCCTCATCTATTTCATCATTTGAAAACTGTATTACCTCAGATGATGCATCTACAACCATTCCAACAGTAATATCTTCAGCCTTTACAATTATTACCCTAGAATTCTCGTCAAACTCTTTATCGGGAAGGTCGAATCTCTTTCTAAGATCTATGACTGGAACCACGTTACCTCTTAAATTCACTACACCTTTAACAAAGTCTTTGGCATAGGGAACCCTAGTTATAGGAAGTATTTTTTCAATTGTTTCCACATTGTGAATATTCAAGCCATAGTTTTCATTATCGAGTTTAAATAAAACATATTCAAGATTTTGGGACATTATAAAACCTCCTTAAAAATTGCTTTTGATTAATCTTAAAAAAGTGAGTTAGGGTCAACAATCAATGCAATTTGCCCATTACCAAGTATTGTAGCACCTGCAATAATTTTAATAGAAGAAAGATATTTCCCAAGGGATTTTATAACGACCTCTTGTTGACCTATTAGTTCATCCACAATTAAACCAGCCATCTTTTCTCCTTTTTTTACTACAACAACAACTAAATCCCTTTTTTCATTCGCTAGTTTATTAATTTGCAAAATTTTATGCATTCTAATTATGGGAAGTGTATAATTTCTATACAATACTACTTCTTGATTTTGTACTTTTCGAATATTTTCAGATTGTATTGTAGTTATTTCTTTAATGGAATTTAATGGCAAAGCATACTTTTCATTATCTACAATAACCATTAGTGCTTGTATTATAGCTAGTGTAAGTGGCAATCGTATTATGAATTTACTACCCTTTTTATATTCAGAATGAACTTCAACTAAGCCTCCCAAAGACTCAATTTTTGTTTTTGCAACATCAAGACCAACACCTCTTCCAGATATATCTGAAATTTTTTCAGCAGTGCTAAAACCTGGTTTAAATAATAAACTTATTATATCTTGTTCACTCATATTATCTATTGCTTCAGACGTGATTAAATTTTTTGAAATAGCTTTTTTCTTGATTTCTTCTACCTTAATTCCTATACCATCATCCTCAACTTCAATTACTACATTGTTCCCATCAGGATATGCTCTTAAATATACTGTTCCAGATTCGGATTTATGTAGTTTAATTCTTTCTTCAGGACTTTCTATACCATGGTCTATTGAATTTCTTATTAGATGGATTAAAGGATCTCCAATTTCATCAATTACAGTTCTATCTACCTCAGTATCTTCTCCAGTCATATTTAACAAAATATCTTTTCCTAATTCTTTAGAAAGATCTCTCACCATTCGAGGGAATCTATTAAACACTCTCTCAATAGGGACCATTCTGACTTTCATAACTGCATCATGTAAACTAGTTGTGATTCTTTCTAAGTATTCAACTGCTTCATTCATAGTATTGCTGAGCTTTGAGTCATCAATATCCTCAAGGCGTGTTTTTATAATGATTAATTCACTGACAAGATTCATCAGATTATCCAATCTATCTATATCAACTCTAACTGTTTTAGAAGTTTTAGAATTTTTAGAAGAAGATTTTAAACTTTTAGGAGATTCATTTCCAATATTAGTATTTAAACTATTATTATCTGTGGAGCTTTCTATATCTATATCTGAATCCATAAATTCAAAATCCTTTTCTGGTATGAATTTATAAAGCAAGATATCATCAATTTCAGAAATACTCATAATTTCTGACTTGACCATGTCTTCACTTAGTTGAGTTAAATATATAACTTCAAATGCATTATCGAATTTCTCGTCTTCTATTTCCTCAGCACTAGGTTTAGACTTAATAATTTCACCATGTCTTTCTAATGTGTTGAATACAATAAAAGCTCTTGCTGCTTTAAGCATACAATCTAATCTTAATGTAATTTTCAATTTAAAGGAGTTAAAACCTTGCTCATGGGCTTTAACCATTGTATTCCTTGTAATATCCTCTGTTTCTATAGATATATCAGATATATCATTGGAATTTAAATCTTCATCCCTTTGCTCCTTTAAGTCTCCAGGGTTATTCGATCCATGGTCTTTTTTTGTGATAAGCATGTTTAATTTTTTTATTAGAGGTTTAGGATCACCCTCTCCCTCAATACCATACTTAACCAATTGATTAATGTATTCCTCTAAAGCATCAAAGCATTCAAAAAGAATATCAATAAGAGATCCATCGATAGGCATTTCTTTATTTCGTATTAATTGTAATACATTTTCCATTTCATGAGTTAAGCTAGATACTTTATTGTAGCCCATTGTCCCTGACATTCCTTTTAATGTATGGGCAATCCTAAAAATCTCATTTAAAAGACTAAGATTATGGGGGTTATTTTCTAATTCTAATAGTAATTGATTCATGCGTTGAAGATTCTCTTTTGATTCTTCAATAAAAATATCCATATATTGACTCATATCCATAATTTACACCTCCACAGCTCTAATTATTTCCCTGCTAATATACTGAATCGGGAGTACTTTATCTACAATTCCTAAATTGATTGCAGATTTCGGCATTCCGAAAACAACACAACTTTCTTCATCTTGGGCTATTATATATCCAGAATTGTTTTTGATATTTTTACATCCATTTGCACCATCTGAACCCATTCCAGTTAATATAACTCCAATAACATCTTTGATACCAATAGATCCAATAGAATTAAACAATACATCTACTGATGGTCTATGACCAGAAAATGGAGCATCCATATTAAGACTGATGAAATAGTTAGAATTTTTTTTAACTATTTCCATATGAGAATTCCCTGGTGCTATATACGCGTATCCAGGCAATAAAATTTCCTTGTCTTCCGCCTCCTTAATATTAAGGTGGGAAATACTATTAAGCCTGTCAGCTAAGGATTTCGTGAATCCTGGAGGCATATGTTGCACGATTACAAAGGAGGCATTTATATTCTCCGGGATATTAGGTAAAAGAGTTTGTAAAGCTCTTGGACCTCCGGTAGATGTTCCAATAGCAACTATCTTAGAAATTTTACTCTTTTTAACTTTGTTAGAATTGATAGTATTTACTACAAGGTTTTCTTTGTTTGAAGAAGCATATGTATTTTTATTAGATAAATATTCAGTTTTAAGATTTGATTGTGAAGCTATTATAATTTTATCCGTTAACTCTTCTTTGAGATTATCTGCATTTATTTTAAATATGCTAGTTGGCTTAGTAATAAAGTCAACAGCACCAAGGTTTAAAGCCTGTATAGTAGAGTTTGTGCCTTCTATTGTTAAACTACTTAACATTAAAACGGGTATAGGAGATATGGACATAATTTTTTCTAAAGCTTCTAATCCATCCATAATTGGCATTTCAATATCCAAAGTGACAACATCGGGTTTTAATTTATTAATTTTTTCTATTGCTTCCATTCCATTTCTAGCAGTACCTATAATCTTCATTTTTTCATTAGAATTGACGATGTCAGATAATATTTTACGCATGAATGCAGAATCATCAACTACCAGAACTTTAATTATATACATTTATATCAATCCTTTTTTCCTTAATTTTCTTTGTTTATTAAAAATGAAAGATATTATTTGAGTTCTGATGGTTTCGTCCAATGTTTCAAATTCAATTCCTATATCATATTTTATAATTGAATCAGGAACTGCTTTACATCTCACAACTTTTCCAATTGAATTTACCACACTATCATCTAAAGGAATAATACACTTTACCATTGTGCCATATGGAATTTTTTCCTTGCATATAATTCCTAAACCACCACCACTAATATCCCTGGCCAAACATGGAATCGATTCTTTTTCAATATCACCATTTAAAATATTAATCTTGATACTTAATAATGTATTTAATCTATAATAGTTTCTTCTTTGGTCTTTTCTAATCTTACTATTACAAGCTATATATAGAATATACAAGTTGTCCTTTTTCTGCCTCTTAATAACTTCTCCAAGGAAATAAAATTTTCCTGTATCTTTTTTGTAAAATATTATTTTAACATTATCACCTTGAGAAATGGGATATATGTTTCCTTTATAAATTGGAGATGTAATTGATATCACATTATTTTTAAAAGTCTCAAGAACATTACTCTTTAAAAATATTGATGAATCAACATCCTTATTGATTTCTATTTCTATATTTTTACCGATTTCAATAATAGAGCTAATATTCTCAGTCAAAAATAAGCCCCCTTGTCTTTAAATATTAAAGTACATTAAAAAGGTTACTTACAAACCTTTCAAAGCTACTGATAGTCTTTATTGAATTACTGTTATTAATTATGTTATAAGCTATCAAATCAATCCCTCTACTAGCTATTGAATTGGGAAAGTTTAAAATAAAAGGCTTTTGTTCCTTAACAGATTTTTTTACCAAACTATCTTCATAAATAAATCCTAAATTATCTAACTTTACATTTAAGAATTTTTTTGTTGCAGAATTAATCTTATTAAAGACTTCATACCCTTCTTCGTTAGACTCCACTCTATTAATTACAATTTTGATTGACTTGTTTTCACAGGAAATATTTTTAATAACAGCGTAAGAATCTGTTATAGATGTAGGTTCAGGAGTAATTACAAAAATAACTTCATCTGCAGCTTCTGTAAATGATATAACAGAATTATTTAAGCCAGCACCTGTATCTATTAGAAGATAATCAGCAGACTCATTTAAAAGGTAGAAATTTTTCATTAAATTACTAATTCCATCCTTTGAAAGATGAATCATGTCCTTTATTCCCGAGCCTCCAGAAATAATGTTTATACCTTTAGGACCCTTCACCATAATATCTGAAATGCTAACTTCATTTCGTATTACGTTTGCCAAGGTGTACTTTGGAACTAGTCCTAAAACAACATCAACGTTACCCAGCCCTAAATCAGCATCTATAATGGTTACTCTATGACCAGCATTGCTTAGAGCTATACCAAGGTTAATTGTAAAGTTAGTTTTACCTACACCACCTTTTCCACTAGTTACTGTTATAACTCTAGCTCCTTTATTAACTTGTGAACCAGCCATATCTAAAACTTTATTATTATTTTCTTTAAAGCTCTCTATTAATTGTCTTAGTTTATATGCTTGATCTTTCATTTCATTCACCTACAATACTATTAGCGATTTTATCTATATCTACAACTTCAATATCATCTGGAACACTTTGACCAGTAGTTATATAAGATAGAGGCTTAGAGGTTAACATTTTTGCATTGAGGATATTACCTAAAAAACTGGCTTCATCCATTTTAGTGAATATAAGCTTATAGTCCCCCAAGAAGCTATAGGACTTCACTATATTTGACATATCACGATATCCCGTAGTGAGACTAATCAATAAAAAGACCTCTGGGTTTTCTGTAAAAGAAATTATCTTACTTAATTCATTTAATAATTCTTTATTCTTATGATTTCGACCTGCAGTATCAACAAAAACATAATTTTTATCCCTATAGTTAGATATAGCATCTTTAATCTCTTCAGGCTCATAGACAACAGTAAGAGGAACACCTAAGATTTCACTATAGGTTTTAAGTTGTTCAACTGCCGCAATTCTATATGTGTCAGATGTAATTAATGCTACGGATTTATTATTT
>SWCB01016456.1_pt1 | contig 11111 bp, 10 predicted proteins | sample 4692901 | NCBI WGS metagenome assembly SWCB01 (sample SAMN10267276, study PRJNA491770) | bioreactor metagenome | isolation source: DHS bioreactor inoculated with subseafloor sediment | place: Japan: off Shimokita Peninsula | collected 2006-08
CCAGGGGAAGAAACCGAGGAATTGCCCGGGGATGATGAAAAGATAAATGTTGTAAGACAGGCGCTTCCGCCGGAAATATACCTTAACAGCCCTGCGGGCAGTGAACGCATTCAGTCGGGAGGAACCAAAGTCCTTTCCGGGAACATAAACCTGACCTTTAAATTTTCGGAGCCTGTAAACATAGAAGCCGAAAACGGTTTTTCAGTAGAAGCGGGCGGTGTAAAAATCGAAAGGCGTAGCATTGGCTATGGAGGAGTGGACAGAAAGACGGTTATCCTCAATATTCCACCGAACGGAAATGAAGAAGAGACACTAAGGATAACGATAGGACGCCACGTCTTTTTTGATGAAAATGCCGAGCTTAGAGATTATGCCGTTTTTTACATCAAAAGATATTCTCCGAACAAAGTGGATATAAATCAAATCGGATCTGACGGGTTGCAAATGGAACCCGAGGCATGGATTACAGAAGGGACAAAAGCCTTCAAGATCGTATTCGACCGACCTGTCAACAAGGCAAGCGTAGAAAGAACCGTAAAAATGAATGCATCTGAGAATTATGCAACAGAAGAACCCGAAATTCAATTTGAGTGGAATGGTGACAGTGAAGCCGATGTGATATTTGCCAACCTCAAAGAGGGAGCATACGAAATCAATCTTACCGGCGCCGAGGATGAAATCGGGCTGGTAATGCAGGGCGACTGTGGAGTGGGAAACTGCTGGAGGTTTAATGTTGCAAAGAGCCAGCTGATAAAAACCTACGACATGGCTTCAGGGGCTATGGAAACCTTTGAAAGCAAAGCGTTCGAGGATGTAAGATATCTCTCTGGGAGAATAGACGGAGAAAATATAATACTGCACAAGTTCAAATCGGCTGAAACGGATTCCGAGGCGCCGATGATGTTTGACAAGTTGCGCTATGATGAGGCAATCGGGGAGGCAGTTACGGTTGAATTCGGGGGCTATCTCAAGGGATACTACGAGCAAATGCTGGACAAAGGCTGGGAATTCAGGGGCATCAAAATATCGCCCGACGGAAAGACTGCGGCAGCGTTCATAAGCAGTTCTGAAATAGAATCTGCGGGAAGAATAGCTAGATTGCTTCTCATAGATGTTGAAACCGAGACAATACATGGGAACATAGAGATGCCTTTCTATATATATGCAGCCGGCGACGGAGTATTTCCCATGGACATCCATTTCGACTGGACGGGAAATTCCATAATATTTACAGAAGGCTTTACAATGTACGGCAACACCTCAAACATCTATGGAATAAACATAGATACAGGCACTGTCGTAGCCTTAAAGAAAAATGCAAGGGAGCCGCGATTCGTTCCCGAGCTTAAAATGCTCACCGCAATCAAGCTTGAAAAAACCGGTGAAGGAAAAATCCAAAGGGAAGGCGAAGCGGAACAGTCAATAAACTACTATGAGGATTCGGCAGTAATTCTGATGGGCATATACGGGGACGAGCTGAAAGAGTACAATGCCATAGACGGATACACACCGTACATTTATGCCCAGGAATGCGAGGCTTACGACAGCATTCAATCGATAATATGGAACAGCGGCAACAAGCTGGCATATCCTGAAAAAATCAAAGACAACAATATACTCATCGTGCAGGATCTCGGGAACGGAAAGGCCGAAAGAGTCGACATGGGGATGAACTTTATATTCCTTGGAATCAAAGACGGAAAGGCCTATGTCCTAGAGGAAACCAAAAAGAACTGAGAAAGGACCTTGCAATGAAAAACAATTTTGGAACAAACGCAGTATTCATAGGACTTGGGGAAGCCATGGGCCTCCAATTGAACCGTGTCGAGTTTTGCCTAGGCGGAATGGATTCATGGGAGAGCAAGGCGGAAAAGATAATGCGTGACATGAAGACAGCCGAAAAGAAGGCCGTAGCATATAGTATTCATCTCCCGATTTTTCTTCCGGAGTGGTTCGGCAATTACTTTCTTGATGCATTTTATCTTGATCCTGACCCCATAAAGAGGGAGCTGTCATTCAGGCTTTTGGAATATAATTTGGAGCGTCTGACGCCATCGGCCGCGGAGTACTTTGTTATACATTTTCCCGGAAGATACGATGCTGATGAATACGAAGACGGAGCCTTCCGCCCTATACTTGAAGAGTCCATGAGCCGAATCGATTCCATGGCAAAGGAATTTGACACCACCCTGCTACTCGAATACTTTGGATCAAACGAGCTATTTTACAGGATTGATGACTGGCAAAAGGAAATCGGCAAATATTCTAACATAGGAATACTTCTTGACACTGGGCACCTGTTTTTTGCATCGGTTATGAGAAAATTCGACTTCATGGAAAACCTGAAGCTTTTGTCGAAAACCGCTGATGCGTTCCATCTATGGACCACAAAGGGTCAGAAGGCATATTGCTCAAACGATTACTATCTCAAATACAGGCACATACCCATGTGTCAAGGGCAAACGCGAAGGGACGGATGGGCATTCGACACAGATGCAGCCATGAGAATAATATCCGGTAAGAAACGCCCCGCCCTGATGGAAGCGTCCTATGAGTATGGAGGCAAGGAATACATAAAAAAAGGAATAGAAAGTCTCAAAAAATACTATCTATAGACACATTAATAAATTTTTCTGTATAATTCCCATAAAAACTTTTGACATTGCAGTTGCGGTATAGTAAAATATTTAATTTAGCTTGACAAAGACGCTGAAGATGTTATAATAATACTGTATACAAACAGGGGAAGGTGATGTACCTTTGGCGACAAAAGAAACGCTATCTATCATCAAAAGAAATGTTCGGGATTGTATTGGTGAAAAGGTAATACTCAAGACCAACAAGGGCAGAAAGAAAGTTCTTGTTAAAGAAGGTGTACTTGAAGAAGTATATTCAAACATTTTCATCGTAAGAATCAATAATGGTCTAGAATCGGAAAGAACGGTTTCATACAGCTATTCAGACGTTCTGACTGAAACAGTGGAGATCAAACTTCTTAGAAATGAACAAAATATTTACTTCGCATCATAGACAACGGCCTGCAGGCAACTGCGGGTCAAAGTTTTTTTAATGGGTATTTATGAGAAGAGCCAGAACACCCGTGACTTTAGCCATGGGAGGTTAAATCATGGTATACTTAAAAAAACATCAATAGAATTTGGCTATGGAAACGGCAAGCAAATCGCCGGCAAAATGGGGGTGTAAGTATGGATGCTGCAAATAGTTTTCTAAACGTAAAGTCTGAAATCGGAGGCTTGAAATCCGTGCTTATGCATCGCCCCGGAAAAGAAATCGAAAGGATTACTCCGAAGTATCTGGACGAATTGCTTTTTGACGACATCCCGTGGCTCAAGCAAATGCAAAAGGAGCATGACGCCTTTGCCGATGTCCTAAGGGGCCGAGGATGCAGCGTGTACTATTACAAAAATCTTTTAGAGGAAATACTGGTCGACCGTGAAACGAAAAAAAAATTGGTGGCTGAAGCCATTAGAATATGTGGCATATCTAGAGCCGGCTTGAAGGAAGAGATGGGGGAGTTTCTTATTGATAAAGATGCGAAAGACCTTTCAGAATGCATGATAGCGGGCCTTCTCAAGGACGACTTTCCCTATGGGGGAAAGGACAAGAGCCTATCTGACTATATAGATGCCGATTATCCTTTCTATATAAACCCTCTTCCAAACCTATACTTCACAAGGGATTCCGGAACGGTAATAGGAAACGGACTTAGCATTAGCTCGATGAATACCAAGGCAAGAAGCAGAGAGACCATGATACTTAAATACATATATGAGAGCCATCCCCTCTTTGGCAAGGGCCAAAGCCCGCTGTGGTACGACTATAGCTGTAAGAATAACATTGAGGGGGGAGACATACTGGTGCTCAGCGAGAGCGTCGTGTTGATAGGCTGCAGCGAGAGGACATCCCCTAGGGGCATAGAAAAAATCGCTGAAAATTTGTTTCAAGAAGAAAGCGGCATAAGGGAAGTGTATGCCGTGCAGATACCATCCACAAGGGCATACATGCATCTTGATACAGTCTTCACCATGCTTGACCGAGATAAATTCACCGTATACCCGGGAGTAGAGCAATCGGTTTCAGTATATAGGTTGACGCCTGCAAAAGATGGCGCCATAAGGGTTGACCCATTGCCCGGCCTAAAGGAAGCATTGAAAAAAGCGCTAAGGCTTCCCGCGATAGAATTCATACAAAGCGGGGGAGGCGACGAAATAACGGCAGCCAGAGAGCAGTGGAACGACAGCACCAACACACTGGCAATAGCTCCTGGAGTCGTAGTTACATATAACCGCAACGAATATTCAAACGAAACCCTAAGGAAAAGGGGCATAGAGGTTTTGGAAATAGAAGGCTCCGAACTCGTAAGAGGCCGCGGAGGCCCGCACTGCATGAGCATGCCTCTCGTGAGAGAGTGAAAAAAACACTAAAAAGGGACAGACATTTTCGACTGTTAAAATGAAAAAGCAGCGTGTAGCAAAAGATAGAAGGATAAATAAGCAAGCAAATACTGAGTTGGCAAGAAAATAGAAAGAAGCGTGCAACATATTATTTAGTCGATTGAGAATCGAATCTTCGGCTGAACCCTTCTTGCTGTTATCCAAAGAGGTGAATAACGACGCCTCGGGCGATGCCGCGCAATTCGAAACCTCAACCGACTATTGGAGATATTTTAGCTTGCAGAATGCAGCAAAAAAATAAAGACAGTGAAAGAAGCGTGCAGTAAAAAGAATAACAGAAAATTCAAGTGATGCATGTGTTTACGCATTTGTTTTTAATTTTTTTCATTTGACGGCTCACTGCCCACTGCGAACTAATAAAGGAGGATAAAACAATGCCAGTAAATTTAAAGGGAAGACATTTTATAACGCTAAAGGACTTTACGCCGGAGGAGATAAGGCATCTTCTTGATAAATCAATCGATCTAAAGAAAAAGAAGAGATCCGGAATAAAGGGAAATCTTCTCGAAGGCAAGAATATTGCCTTGCTTTTCGAAAAGACATCTACAAGAACCCGCTGCGCTTTCGAGGTGGCGGCCTATGACGAGGGAGCCAATGTTACATTCCTGTCGAATAGCCAAATGGGGAAAAAAGAATCCATAGCCGATACGGCAAGGGTTCTCGGAAGATACTACGACGGAATAGAATTCAGGGGCTTCAAGCAGGAAACCGTTGATGACTTGGCAGCAAATGCTGGAGTTCCCGTATGGAATGGACTTACCGACCTCTACCATCCCACCCAGATTCTTGCGGATTTCATGACAGCAATGGAGCATGTGAATAAACCTCTTAATAAGATGAAATTTGTATATATAGGGGACGCAAGGAACAACATGGGCAATTCACTCATGATAGGCGCTGCCAAGATGGGCATGCACTTTGTGGGAGTGGCTCCAAAGGAGCTTTTTCCGGATGAAAAGCTTGTTTCGGAGATGCGCCTTCTGTCAGAGAAGACAGGAGCCGTAATAGAAATTACAGAAGACATAAATGCCGGCGTTAAGGATGCCGATGTTCTATATACAGATGTATGGGTATCAATGGGCGAGGAGCATCTCTACGAAGAGCGCATAAAGCTTCTTGCGCCATACCGTGTAAACATGGATATGGTTAAAGCAACCGGCAACCCCGATGTTGTATTCATGCATTGCCTTCCATCCTTCCACGACCAAAAAACCATAGTTGGAAGGGAAATAAAAGAAAAATTCGGATTAGATGAAATGGAAGTTACAGACGAAGTGTTTCAAAGCAAACACTCGGTAGTATTCGACGAGGCCGAAAATAGAATGCATACAATAAAAGCAATAATGACAGAAACTATTTAGCGTGCAGTAAAAGAAGCAGGCAGCATATTATTTAGTCGATTGAGAATCGAATCTTCGGCTAAACCCTTCTTGCTGTTTTTCAATCCTCTTTGTCTTTCAAGAAAATCTAAAATTCACAAACTCACTTCGTATCGGGCCAAGGCCAAAGTGAATTTATAACGATTTTCTCTTATACAAAGAGGTGAAAAACGACGCATCGGGCGATGCCGCGCAATTCGAAACCTCAACCGACTATTGGAGATATTTTAGCTTGCAGCATGCAGCAAAAGAATAAAGATAGAGAAAGAAACGTGCAGTAGAAGAAGTAAAACCGTAAAGACAAAAGAGTACGGCTTTTGGTACTTGTACTTGCACTTGCACTTTCTGCCTGCTGCCAACTGCCAACTGCTAACTAATACAAGGAGTAAACCATGCCAAGGCCTGTAAAATGGAGACGAATAGCTCAAATGCCCGACCACAGGTATTTCATACCGGAGGGCGTTGAGGGTGAAAACCTGGACGAGAACATACTGAAAATTGAAGAGCTTGAGGCAATACGGTTGAAGGACCTTGAGGGCTTGGACCAAGAGAGCTGCGCATCCGCAATGCGGGTTTCCCGCCAAACATTCCAGAGAATATACAATGTTGCCAAAACAAAGGTGGCGGATAGCCTCATAAACGGAAAGGCCATAAGAATCCAAGGCGGCAACTATACAAGGAACATCTGCCTGTTTGTATGCGACAATTGCGGATACGAGTGGGAAAATAAGGTAGAAAACTTAGGCGGCTCCAAGGTCGTAAGCTGCCCCGAGTGCGGAGACCAAAGGGTCAACTGCGACAAGCGTGCCGAAACTGAATACTGCGATACAAACTGTGAAAGACCGGGCATGGGTCGCGGAAGAGGCGATGGAATGGGAAGAGGAAGAAACAGAAGAACTAGATAAGTTTGGGGAACTAGATTTTTTTATCCATAGTTATTGACATATGCCCATAACGGGTGTAATATGAAAATAGGTAAAGGGCATATGCCCTATAACAAGGAGGCGATATTATGGCTAGAGGAGACAGAACAGGTCCTGAAGGAAGAGGCCCGCTTACAGGAAGAGGCATGGGATTCTGCGCGGATAATAAAGAACCCGGATACACAGCCGGCGGAGGTTTTTCCGGTCGTAGAAGAGGCCGAGGTTTTTACAACGCCCAGCCCGTAGATGAAAAGACATACCTCGAAGAAGAAAAGAGCTATTTAGAACAAAGGCTAGCGGGCATAAAGACCCGTCTTGGTGAAAAAGAATAAAGAAATCAACAAAAAACAAAAACAAGACACAATTTAAAAGATAAAAAAGTAGGAATACGTTCCTACTTTTTTTCTTTTTTGATATAATGAAGCGAAAGATCCTTGTATCCAGTATAAAGTATCAAGAATAACTGTTTTCAAAGAGGTGAGTTGCATTATACTAAAAGGAAAAGCCCGAGCCAAGATAAACTTCTATCTCGACGTTCTGGGCAGGCGACCCGATGGATACCACGACATAAGGACGGTAATGCAGCAGATCAACCTATGGGATGAAATAGAAATTGATGTGCAGAAGGGAAACGGCATTAAAATAAGTACAGACCTTCCGTACCTCCCTGTAGGAATGGCGAATACAGCCTACAAGGCCGCAAAGGCTCTTCAAGATTTGTGTGGCATTGATAGAATGCTTAAAATTAAAATAAGAAAGAGCATACCGGTTTCTGCGGGCCTTGCTGGCGGAAGCAGCGATGCGGCGGCGGTGCTCAGGATGCTTGATAGCGGGCTTTCATTGGGGCTTTCCGATGGGGAGCTAATGGAAGAGGCAAGAAAAATAGGAGCCGATGTTCCTTTCTGCCTAATGGGAAAGGCGGCCTTGGCCGAGGGCATAGGAGAAATTCTTACTCCAATAGATGGACTTAAAAAAGGGTTCATACTTTTGTCGAAACCCCGCATTGCCGTTTCGACCGCAAAAGTATATCAAGCCTTAGACCTAAAAGAAGGCGTCGCGGGCCGAGGCGTTTCAGGCGCAGAGGCCGTAATTAGAGAAATGGCTGCCGGAAATCTGGACGGTCTTTCCGATAAGCTGTACAATCGGCTTGAGGATGTTACCCTAATAAGGCATCCTATTGTGGGGGACATAAAGAGTAAAATGCTTCAATACGGGGCGCTCGGGGCTCTCATGAGCGGGAGCGGGCCAACGGTATTTGGCATATTCAAGGACTACGACAGGGCGACAAAGGCTTATAAAAATCTAAAAAAAACATATAGTCAAACATACGTAACAGTCGCCTACAGCAAGGAGGAGAAGAAGAAATGAATACTAGCATGGGAAAGTTGAAATTGCAAAATTACAAACCGCTCAGAGAGGTGGTTTTCGAATATCTGAGATCGGCTATAATAAACGGCGAATTCAAGCCGGGAGAGAGGCTGATGGAGCTTCAAATGGGTGAGCAACTTGGAGTAAGCAGAACACCAATAAGGGAAGCAATAAGGAAGCTTGAGCTAGAGGGACTCGTGACAATGATTCCCCGCAAGGGAGCATACGTTGCAGACATGTCCATAAAGGATGTTCTAGATGTTTTGGAGGTTAGGGGAGTTCTCGAGGGTCTTGCCGCATCCCTTGCTGCAGAGCGTAGATGCGATGAAGACATGAAAACAATGGAGAAGGCTCTTTCGGAATTCGAAACATTCGTTAATGCATCAGACAGAGACGGAATGATGGAAAAGGACAAGGCGTTTCACGAGGCCATATTCGAAGCTACACACAACAACAAGCTTTTACAGATAACCCAGGGTTTGCAGGAGCAGGTTCAAAGGTTTAGAGTTGTATTTTTCTCTGAATCCGACGACTTCAAACAGCTTCTTTCAGAGCACACGGACATACTCGAAGCCATTCGCGAGGGCAACTGCGACTCGGCAAGGGAAAAGGCAGAATGCCACATAAGGGACATGGAAGAGACAATACGCATTTTCAGAAAGAAAAAAACAACATCAATTGATGGGGCAAGCATACCTAAAGAATCGAAAAGGAGCATGTTATAAATGAAGAAAATCAACCTTGCAGTAGTTTTCGGAGGCATGAGCGAGGAACATGAGGTCTCGCTTATGACAGCCGCGTCGGTGCTTGGTGCGGCAGACAAGGATAAATATGAACTATACCCTATAGGAATAACCAAGGACGGAAGATGGATGTATTTCGGGGGAGATTATAAAGACATAGAAACCGGAGAATGGGAGAAATCGGCGGAATGCGTAGAGATTAACCAATGCCGGAAGAACATACTCTCAATGATGATTCCGGAAAAATTGGATGGGGTGGAAATAGATATAGTCTTCCCAGTAATACACGGACCAATGGGCGAGGATGGAACCATTCAAGGCCTGCTTGAACTATCCGGAAAGCCATATGTGGGATCAGGCGTATTCGCATCGGCGGCCTGCATGGACAAGGTCTTTGCAAAGCAGCTATTTGAATTTAATAAGCTTCCAGTGGTTCCCTATGTTGTTATTAGTAGGGACGAACTTATAGGCGAAGAGGCATGCATAAAAAAGGTTGAGGACGCATCTCTGCGATACCCACTGTTCGTAAAGCCTGCGCGCCTTGGCTCTAGCGTTGGAATAACAAAGGTCCACAGCAAAACAGAGCTGATGGCCGGTCTCTTTGAGGCAGCAAGGCATGATCGCAAAATACTGGTTGAAAAGGGCATAGACGCTCGCGAGATTGAGTGCGCCGTCCTTGGGAATTATGATCCGGAGCCTTCGGTTCTGGGTGAAATAATTCCATCACACGAGTTTTACGACTACAAGGCAAAATACTCCGAGGAAGCCAAATCGGGACTTGTAATCCCGGCGGATATGCCCGAAGAAGAATCTCGCGCCATCCGAAAAATGGCCGTGGATGCATACAAGGCACTCGGCTGTACCGGACTCTCAAGGGTCGACTTTCTCTTAGATAAAGTCACCGGTGAGGTTTACCTTAACGAAATAAACACAATGCCCGGCTTTACCAAGTACAGCATGTATCCCATGCTGTGGCAGAATACAAACCTTCCATACAGGGACCTAATAGACCGATTGGTAGCCCTGGCAATGGAAAAAGCAGATAAATTGGGTATCTAATCTAAATTCTGGGTAAATTGAAGATACAGCACAAACAAAGGAAATCAAATGAAAAAGGTAATGCTTAAAATAAAAGGGTCAATAAACAGGATTGGATCCGAGCCCGAGATAATAGAGCTGACTACAGAAGGCAAACACTATAAAAAGGGCGGCGCGGAATACCTTGTCTACGAGGAATCAGAAATTTCCGGGATGAAGGGTTCAACCACCACGCTTAAGCTCAAGGGGGATAAAATAACCCTGACTCGCTTTGGAAGCGCTAGAATGCGCCTTGAATTTGAAAAGGGAAAGCGATTCGAATCGGAGTATGTTACACCTAACGGGACCTTCAAGCTTGAAATATTAACCTCAGAGCTGTATTATATTCTTGATGAGAACATAAAGGGAAACATCCTAGTCCGCTATGAAATGAGCATAAAGGGCATGGGCCAATCCACAAACGAGCTGAACATAGAAATCCTATAGCTCCAGGCGGACGACGGGTTGTCGTCGGCAAATACATAGAGGCATCAGGCCTCGAGTTTTTAGGCAACCCTGGACGCAGAGCGAGGAGTGTGTACAACATGAAAACGATAAAGGAAAAAACAAAACGATTGATAGCCCAATCCCTCGAGGATGTGGTCGATTGCGGAAGCCTTCTTAAAATGATAGAAATAAGGACATCCGCAAACCCTAAGCATGGAGACTTTAATACCAACATATGCATGCAGGTTGCATCCGGCAAGCAAATGGATGCCGTTGACCTTGCTGGACAGGTAAAGACATACATGGAGAAACAGACAGACATCTTCGACGACATAAGGATATCTCCGGAGGGGCATGTTAACTTCCACCTCAACAACAAATACTTTAGAGGGGTATTTCGGGAAATCGAAACAGGCCGCTTTGAGGTTTTCGAAAAAAGGAAAGAAAAAAAGACATTCGTTGCCGTGGTCGAAAAGCTTGCCGATGTGGTTTGCCTGTGTGACCTGAGGGCCTTCCTAAACATGTATACACTTGCCGGACTCTATGACCTGGCAGGATACGATGTAGAGAAATACATCCTGGTGAGGGACGACAGTTGTGACCTGGCAATATCGTATTTCCTTACAAACTTCGACAGGGATTTTGGACCGAGGTGCGAAGGCCTCATGGAAACCGAAATCACGAAGGACACCGGAGTCC
>SWCB01004124.1_pt1 | contig 11054 bp, 13 predicted proteins | sample 4692901 | NCBI WGS metagenome assembly SWCB01 (sample SAMN10267276, study PRJNA491770) | bioreactor metagenome | isolation source: DHS bioreactor inoculated with subseafloor sediment | place: Japan: off Shimokita Peninsula | collected 2006-08
AAAACGATAAAAATTTTTTTATTATTTTTTTTTATCAAAGATAATGTTTTTATCATCTTGTTAATGTGAATAAAGATATGAAAGAAATAATACCTTCTTTGATTTCAAATAAAATTTTTGATTCACTAGCAAACAAGAAAGATGAAAAAAATGAAATTGTTCAAATCATAAATATCGTTGTCGATGAAGCACATAACTTATTATATGAAGAAGCTGGTCAATCATCTTCACATAAAAGTGTATTAGAAGTATTTGAAAAGATTGTTAAAGAAGGAAGAAAATTTGGTTGTTTCTTACTTCTATCTAGTCAACGACCAAGTGATATATCTCAGACAATTATATCGCAATTACACAATTATTTTATTCATAAACTTGTTAATCCATCAGATATACAAAAAATAAGAAAAGCTGTAGCCTACTTAGATGAAACTTCTCTAGATTTTTTAACTGTATTAGCACCAGGAGAATGTATTGTATCAGGTACTGCTTTTCAAATGCCAAACTTTGTCTATGTTCATCAAGTTGATGAGGAACAAAGGCCACAAAGTGAAAATGTAAAATTATTCAAACCAGGTGGGGTGGGATTATTTGAAAAAGGATTACTTGAGGATGAAGCAGTTCAAGATGAAGATACTGACTAAATAAATTATAGGAGGATATTAATATGTCAAATTACTGTGGGAATACATTTGAATATGTAACTAAAAATGAGTTGAAACCAGTTAAACAACAAGTAGAACAAATTATTCATGACTTGCAAGATGAGTTGCGTCCAGAAGGAGTGACTTTCCAATATAAAATCATTGGCTCAGGGAGTAAAAATCTTGTTACCAGGGTGGTAAATGGTAATTCGGGATTTGATTTTGATTATAATTTTGTAGTTCAAAAAGACGCAGAGCTTGATGAGAAAAGTTTGAAGCTACTTTTTATTGAAAAACTAGAATTGGTAATTGCAAATACATATTATAATCACGTATCAAACGGAAAGAAAGTCATGACGATTAAGGTTGTTGATCAAGAAAATAGTTCAGTAATTCATAGTTGTGATTTTGCAATCACCATGGAGTATTTGGACGAGAATGAAGATTTAAATCAGGAAATACTCATTTACCAGTCTGACGACAATTACTTTTGGAATCAAAAACCTTTTAGAATAAACTATACAACCAAATTATCTAACATTAAAGAGAATGGTTTATGGTCTGAACTAAGAGAAGAGTATTTAACATTGAAAAACAATAATCAAGATGAAAACAAAAAATCTTTTACACTATTTCATGAAGCTATAAACAACGTGTATAATCATTATGAGTGGGTATAAAGAGAAAAAACTCTTGTTGACAACTACTAAACAAGAGTTTATTGATAAAATGAATTTTCATAATGATGAAGAAAAACAACGATGTGATATTTACCTTGATCTTAAAGGTGTTGCATATCATGTTGTTTTGGCTAATTACATAGGATTGAACCGTTATGGAAAGATTGAATATAAAAAGGTTCAAAACCTATATAAATATGATAAAAAAGTTAGGAATATATTATATAGGTTTTTAGCAGCTTTTGAAGAGGGAGTCAGAGCATTTATTTCAAATAGATATAATAACGATTTTGGAAGAATCAATGTACTATCAAAATCATTACTTGATTCTATTCAAGATGATAGTAGTCTCTCTAAAGAATTAGAAAATCAGGATTTCTATCATTTGATGGAGTTAGCAAAGAAATTAACTCCTAAAGAAAAAAGTGAAATCTTTGGTTATATAGATCATCTTGAGGCAAATCTAGACGCAGTAAGAGAACTTAGGAATACAATTAGTCATCATAGATTACTATTCGTTTATGAGGATTTTGATTACTGTTATCTAGAAGATGGATCAAGTGGAGATTCTTTGATTGACAACATAAATAATTTAATCCAATTAACACATCCATATTACAAAGGATTTCTTAAGGATGAATTGAATCAGAGTTGTATGAGTAGAACTGATTCGCAATTCAAGAGTTCACTACCAGAAAAAGCTATTATTAACATTTTATAAGTAATTTTCTAATGATAATTGATGCATCTGATAAATCATTGGTTTTGTTAAGTTAAATTCTTTCATGATGATTTCAATAAAATACTTAAATTTCTTTTTATCTTGCATTGCAAAAACTAAAGATACTACGATTGATAAGTTTTGCATAGCTGCATCTTGGTTATCGTTTTGAAATAAGCAATAAGCTTTAATATAGTAAAGGTAGTGAATGTTTTTGGTTACATTATATTTCTTACTGTAGGAAATGCCTTTATCACATATTATAAGTGCACTTTCAAATTCTTTTGACTTAGTGATAATGTTTGCTACATTAGCATACATCGTAGCAATAACAGCATGATGCTGATTAATAGCATATAATCTTTTTGTATCAAGTAAAATTGCTTGTAGATCTTCTAAAGATTTTGATTCTTTAAATCCTATTTCAAGCCATGCTAATTTTTCCAAAATAATGATATGGTTAAAAGTATAAAACCCATTTTGCACAGGCAATAAGTCTGTCAAAAGTGAGTAATATTCTGATTTGGTTAATTTTTGTAATTCGTACTGATAAGTGTATAATATAAACTCAAATAATATTTTATTTTTGTCTAATGCAATCTCTTTCACATGAATATGTGGGAGAGTTTTTTTTATTTGATCATAATTTTTGTCTTGTAAGTCATAAAATAATTTGTAGATTTTTTTATATTCATATGAGTTTTTAGCAGTTAGATTGTAAAGAAATTCATCTAAACCTATCCCTAGTTTATCGCAAAATAGCTTTATTCTAGCAATTGGAATATCTCTTTTACCTGTCTTATATCTTCTATATGAACTCTCATCACATATATCAAGACATAGTTCTGCAACGGTTAATCCTTTACTCAAACGTAAAGTATCTATCGCTTGTGCAATATTTTGGATCATTTCCATAGTTAAGTCCCCCTTTTATCGAAAAACGTGACAGATGTGCACGCCGCTTTTTGATGCTTTCATTATAACATGAAAAAAAAGGAGGTCTACTATGAAAAAAATATTGAGTTATTTTTTAGTTTTTATATTACTATTTTCAACTGTTTTTGCATTTGGAACTACCCAAGTGTCAGCAACAAGCTTAGAACCTGCAAATCATGACTTACCAGAAGTCGTTGAGGATTAGTTATATACACAAAATATTCAAGGAGGTACATATGGACAAAGATGAGATAAACTATTTGCTATTATATAAAAAACCAATATCTGAATCTATATTGGAGTATGCAACAGACAACTTTACAAAAAATAATGCGCATAAGCTTTTAGAGTTGAGTGAAGACAAGAATAGAAATGAGTTACTTACAGTGATAAAAGAACTTATCGAATGGTATAAGAGCAATATAGATGTGATAAAAAAGGATAGATTCGTGTTTAAAAAAGAAGATCATATGAGGAGTTATGATATGCTTCAATGCATTAAAACTCAATTAAGCGCACATGTATAAAGAAAGAGGGATTGTATGCATAAAAAGTATATCTGTATCAAGCAACATGATCAAAAAGATTGTGGGGTAGCATGTTTAGCTACAATTAGCAAAACATATGGACAAAAACTACAATTATCTAAAATTAGAGACATTGCAGGAACAGACTCATATGGTAATAATGTCTATGGGCTTGTCAAAGCAGCTGAAAGTTTAGGTTTTTCAGCAAAAGCCATTAAAGGTACTAGAGAAAATTTATTAACTGAGTTTCCATTACCAGCGATTGCTAATGTGTTGACAGAGGATAGTTTACAACATTATGTTGTGATTCATAAGATTGATAAAAAGAAAGTGATTATTGCAGATCCAGCCAAAGGATTGAGAAAATTATCATTTGATGAGTTTGCAGGTATGTGGACTGGTTATCTTATTGTATTAAAGCCATCAGAAGTCTTTGAGCAAAAGAATGAGATGAAGGGTGTATTCACAAGATTCTTCAAGATGCTTATTCCACAAAAACATTTAATGATAAACGTGTTTTTAATGAGTATTGTATTAACGATATTTGGTATTATCAGTTCATTTTATTTTAAGTTCTTAATGGATGAGATTATTCCATATGGATTAGAGAAAACATTACATGTCGTTTCGATTGCGTTTGTTGGTTTATATTTGCTTAGAATCATTTTAAACGCATTTAGAAGCCATCTTTTAATGTATCTATCTATTAGATTAGATATACCTTTGATGCTTGGATATTATGGCCATATCACAAAACTACCACTTAAGTTCTTTTCAACGAGACAAATAGGTGAGATTACATCAAGATTTCAAGATGCAGGAGTGATTAAAGATACAGTTTCTGGTGCAGCATTAACCATTATGTTAGATAGTCTTATGGTTATTTTTGGGGGAGTCATATTATATACAATAAATCCAACCATGTTTATGATTACGGTCATCATCGCAATCTTATATGGTATTTTGGTCTATGGGTTTATTAAACCAATTAAAAAGATACAAAGAGAATCCATGGAACAAGGTGCAAAGGTAAGTTCATATTTAATTGAAAGTATTCATGGCGTTGAAACGATTAAAGCATTCAATGCAGAGCGCGATGCAGAATTAGAAACTGAACACCGTTATATTAAAAGTACTTTGATAGGTAAACGAGGTGCAATCTTAGGTAATGTCCAAGGGTCACTGATTGGTGTTGTTGAAGCACTTGGTGGATTATTTATTTTATGGTATGGCGCATTAATGGTTATTAGGGGTGAAATTACTCTAGGACAACTTTTAACATTTAATGCATTACTTGCTTATTTCTTAAGTCCGCTTAAAAACTTGATTGGACTGCAACAACAGATACAAACCGCAGTTGTTGCAGCTGAACGTTTATCAGAGATCATAGATTTGGATTTAGAATACGAAGATGATGAACATAAGAAATATCAACCTGAAACAATCAAAGGCGATATCAGTATTCAAAACATAGATTTTAGATATGGGACTAGACGATTAGTATTAAATGGATTATCACTTGATATTAAACAGGGTGAAACCATCGCGATTGTTGGAGAATCAGGTAGTGGGAAAACAACATTAGCAAAACTTTTACTTAATTTATATACATTAGAAAAAGGTGAAATTCTAGTAGATTCAATGCCTATTGAATCTATTGATAGAGCATCTTTAAGAAAACATATCGGATATGTCTCACAAGATGTTTTCTTATTTAGTGGAAGTGTTGAGGAAAACTTATTTTTAGGTGGAGAAGCAGTTGATTTTGAAGAAATGAGACACGTATCAAAATTATTAAAAATTGATGATTTTATTGAAACTTTACCTAAGAAATATAAATCACCTTTAATTGAAGGTGGTGCAAATCTATCAGGTGGACAGAAACAAAGACTCGCTATAGCAAGAGCGCTTCTTAAAAAACCAAGTGTATTAATCTTAGATGAAGCGACTTCTAATCTAGATGCACATACGGAAGAAGCAATTACCAATGTCTTATCAAATGATTATAAAGATCTGACTTCCATTGTCATTGCTCATCGTCTATCAACAATCCGTAGAGCAGATAAAATTGCAGTGATGGAAAGTGGACAAATCGTTGAATTTGGTTCACATCATGAACTCATTGATAAAAAAGAAAAATATTATGCATTATGGATGAGTCAAACAGGGGGTGAATTCAAATGAGAGGTAAGATTATAGATTTTAAGGATTTATCAGAATCAAGAGAAGTCATTGAACATAAAGTTCCAAGATTCATGTTGTGGTTTTTCTATTTTGTATTAGCTCTTATCACTCTGCTACTAGTGTGGAGTTATTTTGGAGAAAAAGAAATTGTCGTACAAGCAAGTGGTCGTGTTGAATCAGAAAACATTCAAATCGTTACACCTTTAGTTAATAGTAAGGTTATAGCAATTTACTTTGAAGAAGGAGATTTGGTTCAAGAGGGAGACCTTGTTCTAGAACTTGATGGATCTGAAATAGAGACAGATATACTCAATTACACAAATGCACTATCTAACTATCAAGATAATCTTATCTTAGAAGAACTATATCTAGAGTCCGTTCAAACGAATGAAAACTTGTTTAGTTTGGATGAAGTCAAACAAATCACTAAATATTATGAAATGGATGCATATTTAGACGAATATGCAAATTCAGAAGATCAAGAACGTACTAAATATGAAAAGATTGCATCACTTACAAGTAGTATGGATCAAATGAACGTTACCATTACACAATATGAAAATGAGATATCAAAACTAGAAAATCAATTATCAAATTATAAAGTGTATGCAAATTATAAGGGTATCGTTCATTATACAAACTCTGTATCAGTGGGTTCGACGATTCAAGCAGGTTATGAACTCTTAAGAGTATACGAAGAAACAGATGATACATTAGAAGTACATTTTTATGTATTAAATAGTGACATTGCAAAAATAGAAGTAGGGCAAAATGTTAGAGTAGAGATCCCCGCACTATCTCCAAGAACTTATGGATATGCAAGTGCTGAAGTAATTTCAATAGAATCAGATAGTCGTGTTGATCAGCAAAGTGGACAATCATTTTATATTGTTACAGCAAGACTTAATGAAACATCACTTCATGATGAAGATATATTAATTGGTATGCAAGTACAAGGTAGAATGATTGTCGATAGCCAAAGATATTTATTCTGGGCGATTGAAAAACTTGAACTATGGATCTTTAAGTAGGTGATGATATGTCATTTGTAGAAGTAGGTCAAACACTAGAACTTAAGTATCTATTAAAACATAGTTGTGTAGTATATGGTCATGAACTAGACGAAAAAATAGAATCTATGATTTCATTTACAAGTTCAAAAGATAAGGTTAAGGTAGATAAAGTCTTAACCATTACTAAAGGACTTAACTTTGAGACAGGTAAACAAAAACTAGTGATGGATATCTATGTTGAAATGAATCAACCAACCAAAGGCAATCATCAATATCTATATATAGATAACTATAAGATAACATCATGTGTCTATTCCAAATATAAAGGACATCCACAAAATGCTTCAATGGCAACAAGAGAAGTCAATGAATACATCAAGAAAAATGAACTAAATCCAATAGGACCAGTTCATCAAGTTATGTTGATTGACAAAAAAAGTAAGAAGAAACAAAAGAAAAATGAAGTAACACTTGAAGTTTACGTTCAAGTGAGTTAATACTATGGGTAACTAATCACAAGTTTACGGTGGCGTGGGATCATCAATCAGAAGTATCATATAAGTTAGCTGATCACTAACAATCTTGACTACATGTAACATCTATATGAGAAAATGATTGAAGATAAAAGAAAATACGTGATAGAATAAGAGGTGAAATAACAATGACATACGCAATGACATTAGACAACTCATGGGAACTCATGAGTGAAGAAGAGATGTATGATGTTAATGGTGGTGCTGTATATATATCAAATAGTACATTAGTTGGAATGTTTAGTTGGTTGGCTTCTTTTAGTGTTACCACTATTGTTGCATATGCAACTGTAATTAAAACTACCTTAGCTGCATTCGTAACTGGTTTATCTCTCGGTACCGCAGTAGCAATTGCTGCATTTATTATTGGTACTGACACTCTAGGTTTAGCTATTGAACTTAGTTCTGCATTGACAAGCGGACTAGGACTTGAGATTTCTTTAAACTATAAGAAATTTTTAGGAGTTAGTATTCCTATTGGTCTTCAATGGGAAGCAAAATAGTATTTTTGTTAACCAGAAGTTAATTTGAGTTAACTTCTGGTTGACTATATTTAGGAGGTTTTACATTGTATAAGCGTATCAGCAGATTAAGACTTTTAAATCTATTTATTTATACTTTTTTTATTGCTTCATTCGTTAGTATACAAATTCTACTTTTTGATGATATCGAAGTAAACAATAATATTGTTGGCATAGTAATGCTATTAAATGCATATGCAATTTCTTTTTACATAATTAGTAATATTTATTTTTCTACTTTTATTGATAAACGAGTTAGTAAACCAGCGAAAATTAACATGCTATATAAGTATATACTCTTTTTAATGATGAATATTTTATTTGTAAATAGAATAGAGTTTACATTGTTTTACATATCAGTACTGATATTAATTGTACTTATATCAGTAATAGATAATATTTCTTTGAAGAAGTTCTTAACTATGCTTATTAATAGTGATGTAATGGATAGTGAAGACGTATCTATGGAAAATAGAGATAATAGAATAAAAAAATGGGAGGATTCTCAAGATTTCAAAAGTTTTCAATACAATTTAGTTTATTTTATTTCTTCTATTTTTGTGGTTTACGCCACAAGTTATTTTACTGATTTTGCTACTGTAATAGATTTATATATATTTGTTTTACTTTTTACAACAACTTTAACGTTAGGTATAATATATTGTCGAGGCCTTTCCAAACACATTGAAATTAAATGGTATGAATATATACTTTTTGAAGGATTTTATGGTTTGCTATTACTGTTATTATATTTCGATATGAATTTTCTAATTGCTTTAGCAATTATTCCATTAATCCCAATTTTAAGAAAAGAAAATAAAATACGCAAAAAATTTCTATCAAATAAAGATGATCAAACAAAATAGATTTAAAACAAAAGGTTCTCTGTCAAGGATAGGAGTAGCAAATAACTAATCATAGAACTTGTAACATGCATTTTAACTTTATGCCGGTGATAGATAAATCTATATGAATTAGACGAAAAGATATTTTCTGAAAAAGCAATTCAGTCTGAAAAAAGGCAAAACTCCGTTGGAAACAGAGTAAAACTCCGTCGAACGCGAGCGATTTTAGAGTAAAACTCCGTAATGACAAGACAATTAATTGATATATCTGAAATGGTTATTCAAAGATTGATTAATGAGGGGAATACAATACTCGCAAAGCAAATGATTGAACATAATAATGCAATTATAAAAAAAGTAAAAACTATCAAATCTTCTTACTCATTAAAAACAGATCACATTTATGTAGTAACCAGTACAGAAGTAGATCGATTATCAAAATTGAACAGTCCAGTTTTGTCTGAGTTTGATAAGTTTAAATTAAATTCAGTTAAAGATCACATTATTATACCTGACGTATTGAGGAAATCTAGAAATCTGAAACTAGTACGTGAAGTACTTGATAACAACTATTACCATTATTATGAACTTGTTCACGATATGTTAGTCACAAAAAACATTAAAGCTTTATTCAAGTTTTTCGTAGATAATAATATGAATGAACTCGCAAATAATTTAATGCTGGGTGAAACAGCTTATTCTAAGATTCTTCGAAGATCATGGACTTTGCTTAATTTAACACGTGGTTATGATAAATATGATGACTATAAGCTATTAATACTTAATCAGAACAAAATAGGATTTGAACCTAATTTAAATGATACGACATCTTTTGGGAGAAAGAAGGAAATCACATTTAAAGAAATATTTATAAGACAATATGGTGATGTAAGTCGTTATGCTGGGAATTTATCGGATAATCCAATAATCAATCATATAAAGGAATTGAAGGAAAAAATCTATACTGATGTAGAAGATGCAATCAATGCTGAAAAGAAAGCAAAAGAAGATGAAATTGAAAGAGAAAAAGTAGCGAAAGGATTAACAAGAGATTATTTTGAAGGGTTACTTTCTAAAGGGGAAACCGAATTATTCATGATTAAACTTTGTGCGCTACAAGATGCCATATTTATGTATGATTTTCATCATGAGGGTGAAGATTATGCTCAACGTCTAAATAGTCATTTTAGAATGATTTCTGAAAATGCACCAAAATCTCGTGATTGTGATGATGGATGGGGATATATGGTTTTAGATCAAGAATGGGAAAATGGAACAGTGAAACCTGCTCAAGAAAAAATCTCACTGTTAAGAGACTTGTTCTATAGGTTACGTATCTCAAGAAATAACATATCCCATCCTAAAAAAGAAGATATAAGAGAACTTTCACTAGAGGAATTACAGCTATGCTTGGATTATGTTTTCTCTATAAACAAGAAAGTGGAGGTGTGAGCATGGATAAATATCAAGTTTACGCTTTGAGAAATAGCGGTTATGGTGTCTGGAAAGATGAAAAATTTAATAGTGATTCGAGAATGGACAAAACAGATTCCAACAGTTCGTGGTCTTGTATACTAGATACAGATAACAAAATTGTTATAAATCAAGATGAAAACTATAATATCACTAAGTACTATGTTAGATTCCCGGCTACTGTTGAAAAAGTAGTTGTTGGTGACAATGTGTTCAGTTTACAACCTAGCGAAAATCCTAAATTTAAATTTGTTACTGTTCCAGTAGACTTCAATAATCAAATCAAAGAAATGGAACTCCATTTTAACGGTGTAATTGATCCGTTAAAAATTCACGTAGATTATAAAGCCATTGACAGAAACATTTATGATTCAAAACTTGAAAACGAACGTCAATCTGGGTTGGCTATTAAATCAAACATTAAAGTGTCTACTGGTGAAGCATTAGTAAATATATACTTTCAACCATGTAATGATAATTATTCAAAAACAGTTATAGAGTTATATTTAGCAGTTGGCAAATATCCACCAGCACCTACAGTTATGGGAAGAGGGATGAAGTATCGTCCTGCACTATTAAGTGCTACCCCTGGACAGATGATTGGTAAATACGATGTCGAAGAAGGCATGATGTTTAAATCAATAACTGGACTAGCAAAGGGAGCATATGGATTCAAACTATCTCAATATGATAATAAAGGCAATTTACTGTTTACTACAGATTTCCAGTACTTCCAAATATATTGAAAATATTGATGAAACTTTAAATCTGTAAAAATATTGTTAAGAATTTGAAAAAGGAAGTCTAACACTCACTTATAGTTTTAGAGTGAAAACCTATATATAATATGTTACTTTGGTACTTTAGTGAGTTTTCAACCATGTAAAGGTAAACATATTTTGGTCGATTTTGATGTTTCTTTGATACACACAACGTTGATTTTGCAAGCAATATGGTTTTTTCAACGCAGATTGAATGTG
>SWCB01009739.1_pt2 | contig 11053 bp, 9 predicted proteins | sample 4692901 | NCBI WGS metagenome assembly SWCB01 (sample SAMN10267276, study PRJNA491770) | bioreactor metagenome | isolation source: DHS bioreactor inoculated with subseafloor sediment | place: Japan: off Shimokita Peninsula | collected 2006-08
CATAACCATTACTTGTACCTTTTACCTAATCCTTTTTAACTCTTAACTATCACTTAACCGGCAACCGGTAACCGGTAACAGATAACTTCCCCCCTACTCCCACTCAATAGTACTTGGTGGTTTACTTGTGATGTCATAAACTATTCTATTTACATTATCTACTTCATTGACAATTCTATTTGATATCTTCTCAAGTACATCGTAGGGGATTCTTGCCCAGTCCGAGGTCATACCGTCTGTACTAGTTACTGCTCTAATTCCTACTGTATGACTGTAGGTTCTTTCGTCTCCCATAACCCCAACGGATTTCATGTTTGGTAGAGCTGTGAAGTACTGCCATATATCTTTTTCTAGCCCTGCATTTTTTACTTCTTCCCTAAGTATTGCATCGGACTCCCTAACTATTTCTAGTTTTTCATCTGTAATTTCACCTAATACTCTTATTGCTAAACCTGGTCCTGGGAAGGGTTGTCTCCAAACAACCTCAGGTGGCATTCCTAATTCCTCACCAACTCTTCTTACCTCATCCTTAAATAATTGTCTCATGGGCTCTACTAAGTCAAACTTCATATCCTCAGGTAATCCACCAACATTATGATGGCTTTTGATAACTGATGCTTCATCTGTTCCACTCTCTATTACATCTGGATATATGGTTCCTTGAAGTAAATAATCTACATCTCCAAGCTTCGCTGCCTCTTCCTCAAACACTCTTATGAACTCTTCTCCAATAATCTTTCTCTTCGTTTCTGGATCAGTTACTCCCTTTAGTCTGCCTAAAAATCTTTCCTGAGCATTTACCCTTATAAGATTCATGCTGAACTTTTCTCCAAACAACTCTTCTACCTGATCTCCTTCATCCTTCCTAAGGAGTCCATGATCAACAAATATACAGGTAAGCTGATCACCTATGGCTCTATGAACTAAAACAGCAGCTACTGACGAGTCTACTCCACCAGATAAACCGCACAGAACCTTTTTGTTTCCAACTTGTTCATTTATTTCATTAATAGTTTTTTCTACAAAGTTCTGCATAGTCCAGTCACCTTTGCATCCACAGATCTCATAAAGGAAATTCTTTATAAACTGTCTTCCAAAGGGAGTGTGCTCAACCTCAGGGTGAAATTGAACAGCATAAAGCTTCTTATCAATATTTTCCATAGCAGCAACTGGACAATTATCTGTTGTTGCAGTTATTTCAAAACCCTCTGGTGCCTTTGCAATAAAGTCAGTATGACTCATCCAGCAAACAGATTGATCCTTTATATCTTTGAAAATATCCTTCCCTGAATCTATATTTAATTTAACCTTTCCATATTCCCTAGAATCAGCTCTGTTAACCTTTCCATCAAATAGTTCTGCCATTAATTGTCCACCATAGCATATTCCAAGTATTGGTATATTAAGCTCAAATATTTCCTTTGATATAGTAGGGGAATTTTCTACATAAACGCTAGCAGGTCCCCCTGTAAATATGATACCTTTAGGGTTCTTTTCTTTAATTTTCTCTATTGAAGTTTTGTATGGCATAATTTCACAATAAACATTAGCTTCCCTTACTCTTCTTGCAATCAATTGATTGTATTGTCCACCAAAATCTATAATCAGTATCAATTCTTTACTTTCCATAATTGCCCTCCTTTGACCCGTAAGGTCTTAATCCCTAGCATAACTATAATTGGGTGATTCCTTTGTTATGTGAATATCATGGGGATGGCTTTCTTTTAGTCCTGCCCCTGTTATCCTAATAAATTTACCATTTTCCTTTAAATCCTTAATAGTAGGTGTTCCACAGTAGCCCATACCTGCCTTAAGGCCACCGACTAGCTGATAAATACTATCTCTAAGTGGTCCCATATAGGAAACTCTTCCTTCTACACCTTCAGGTACAAATTTCTTGCTATCCTCCTGGAAATACCTATCCTTGCTTCCAGCTGCCATGGCTCCAAGGGATCCCATACCTCTGTATACCTTAAATGTTCTACCCTTATATATTACAGTTTCTCCAGGACTCTCTTCAGTTCCTGCAAAAAGAGATCCAATCATAACTACATCAGCACCTGCAGCAATAGCCTTTGGTATATCCCCTGAAAACTTTATTCCACCATCACCTATAATAGGAATATCGTATTTTTTAGCCGCCTGTGCACAATCATAAATAGCTGTTATTTGAGGTACTCCAATTCCTGCTACAACCCTTGTGGTACAAATTGATCCAGGTCCAATTCCAACCTTTACAGCATCAACTCCAGCCTTTATTAAATCCTCCGTTGCTTCAGCTGTCGCCACATTACCGGCTATTAATTGAAGTTCAGGATAAGTAGCCTTTACTTTTTTAACAGCATCTAATACTCCCTGGGAGTGACCATGGGCAGTATCGATCACTATAACATCCACACTAGCCTGAACAAGGGCATCTATCCTATCCATACTATCTCCGGATATCCCTACTGCTGCTCCAACTAGGAGTCTTTTTCTTTCATCCGTTGCCCTATTTGGATATTTTATTGCCTTTTCAATGTCTTTAATTGTTATAAGCCCCTTTAGCATGCCCTTTCCATCTACTATAGGGAGCTTCTCTATCTTCCACTTTCTGAGAATACTTTCTGCCTCTTCCATTGTTACTCCTTCTCTTGCAGTAACTAGATTTTCCTTGGTCATTACATCTCTAATGTCCTTATCTAACTCGTTTTCAAATCTAATATCTCTATTAGTCAATATTCCTACTAGCTTCATGTTCTTATCAGTTATAGGTACTCCTGATATATGATATCTTTCCATTAACTCTAAGGCGTGATTTATTTTATGCTCTGGAGATAAGTAAAAGGGGTCAACTATTACCCCGTGCTCACTTCTCTTAACCTTATCTACCTCCATTGCTTGATTTTCAATGGACATATTTTTATGGATTATTCCTATTCCACCCTCTCTAGCTATTGCAATAGCTAGCCTTGATTCCGTAACCGTATCCATTCCAGCACTAATTATTGGAGTATTAAGATTTATTTTTTTTGTAAGTCTTGTTTTGACCTGTACGTCCTTGGGGAGTATACTTGATTTTTGAGGTATTAATAAAACATCATCAAAGGTCAAACCTTCCTTTCCAAACTTATCTTCCATTTATCAACTCACCTCTTCTATTTTTATTTTTAAATTCCTTTGCTCAAATTAAATAGCCTTAATAATAATTTCACTGAGTGAAATTATTATTAAGGCTATTTAAAACAAGACTAGCTTGTCTAATAATATTTCACAGTTTTAGAAAAATATTCTCTGTGATTTCGCCAATATATAATAATCCCACCCATAGTCAGACATTTTACGGTTGTCCGGTAGAAACTCCCAGTCCATATTACTGGATTTATATGAGTGCTTAAATATTATTTTGTTATTTTTATTTAACCTATCAAATTTGCTTGCAATTGTCAACAAAAAATAGGATTTTAATTAAAAACATTAATAGTTTATTGCTTAATATGCATATTAGGGACAGAATAAAATTCTACCCCTAATATTTTATAAATTCTTATTCTTTACTTTTCCCCATCCTCTAGACCCTCAAGAGATCCAGGATCCTCACCAAAGGATACATGCTTATCCTTCATATTAGCTAAATTGTTGTTACTAGCAGTATTATTTCTTTTTTTCCCTTTTTTATCACCAAACTTAAACATTTCAAAAAAATTATCTAAAAAATTAGCCATCTTATTAATGCACCTCCCTTCATTAAATATCCAGTATTTCTAATTATATTAATCATCTTCATAATTTACATGCTATATATAACTCTTGATTTTCAAATAATAATTATAGTAAGAATAAAAAGGAGGAAATATACATGAAGGAAAACTCCCTAGCACATACCTTAAATTCAAGTTTTAAAATAGATAAACCTAATTTAAAAATTTTAGAAGATCAGCTATCCTATGAATCAATGATGAATAAAAAGCTTAATCAATACGCACTGTTTTGTGATGATGCTCAACTTAAAAATATATGTTATAATGCTTCAAAAACACATAAAAATAATTTTGAAGAATTACTTAATTATCTTAATTTACATCAGTAGTATTTCAAATATCATGGAATTAATTCATAATTTTTTAGGGAGGCTATAAATCATGACAAGCTTGAGGGAAATAGAAATAATGAAGGACTCATTAATGTCAGAAAAACAGGTATCTTCCGCATATAGCTTAGTAATAAAAGAATCTACTTGTCCCCAATTAACAAATGTATTAAGTAAATGTTTTAACAATGTCCTACAGTGTCAATTTGAAATTCTTACTGCTATGAATCAAAGAGGATGGTATGAAATAAAGGAAGTAGATATAGATAATCTTAAAGATATTCAAAGCAAGTATACAAAGGTTTTTAATGAACTATCCTAGACTAAATGCAAAAGCGCTGATAGCGCGCTTTTAGTTAGTAGTTCGTGGTTAGTAGATCAAGGTCAAAATACTCTTGGATCATTAAGGACAAAGGGAGTACTCTTAAGTTTAAGAGTACTCCCTTTGGTTAATGCTTATATGTTTTTAAATCAATATATTCCTTATTTTACTTTTCCAACATCTTTCAGATAATATTTCTCTGAGGAGAAGAATTCCTTAGTAAGCTCTACAACGTCCTTATGTAATAGGAATAATGCAAGCATATTCGGGAATATGATCATTGCTAATAGTAGGTCTAGGAACTGCCATAGGAACTGGGCTCCACCAATAGCACCTAATACTATTGAACCAAGATATACATATCTCATAACTCTAGAGAACCCAAGTCCAAATAGGAATTCCGCTTGTTTCTCTCCATAAAATACTATAACTATGATTGTAGATACAACGAATAGAAGCAATGAAGCAGATACAACAAATCCTCCTATTGGTCCATAGAACTCACTAAATGCCATTGCAGGCAATGCTGAAGGATTATCTATAGCTCCAGGTGTTTGCCATACGTTTGTAGTTAATATAACAAATGCAGTCATTGAGCAAATCATTAAAGTATCAACAATAATTTCAAAAATACCCCAGAAGCCCTGTCTTACAGCGTGATCATTTTCTGCAGCAGCATGAGCCATAGGTGCAGTACCCATACCAGCTTCGTTTGAGTAAACTCCTCTAGCTACACCCCATCTAACAGTTGCAGCTACTGCAGAACCAGTAAATCCACCAACTGCAGCCATAGGACTAAATGCATATCTAAATATAAGAGCTATAGCAGCAGGTAATTGTCCAATATTAGCAATTACTATTACTAATGCTCCAAGAAGGTAAGCCCCTGCCATAATAGGAACTAATTTTTCAGTAACTCTACCAATTCTTGTTATACCACCAACTACAACGGCACCAACTAATATTAATGTAACGATTCCTGTAATCATTGGTGCAATACCAAATGACTCATTTGCTGAAGCAGCAACAGAATTTGCCTGAACCATTATACTAGGTACAAGCTCAACCATTAAGAAAAATGCAAAAAATGCTCCAAGCCATTTCATGTTTAGACCCTTTTTCATGTAGTACATAGGTCCACCAACATATTCTCCTTCTTCATTCTTTTCTCTGTACTTAAATCCAAGAACGATTTCTACAAACTTTGATCCCATTCCAAGTACTGCCATAACCCACATCCAGAATATTGCTCCTGGTCCACCAAACATAATAGCTGCAGGAACACCAACTATGTTAGATGCACCTACTGTTGATGCTAGTGCTGCAGTTGCAGCTTGGAAAGGTGATACCTGTCCTTTTTCTGGCTTTGTAAACATCTTACCAAAGGTTTGCTTAAGTATATAAGGTGCATACTTAATTTGGAAGAATCCTAATCTTGCCGAAAGAATAAATCCACCAAGTCCTAGAGTAAGTAGCATTGGTAAACCCCATAAAAAACCGGTTATAGTACCAACTAAATCTAAAAACGTTTGCATATTTTTTCCCCTTTCGAAAAACTTTTATTTATCTTATCTTTGTTAGTTTAGGTTTATGACTTCCTAAACTAACAAAGTTAAAGATCCTAATAGATTAATACCTATAAATATTATTTCTTACTTAGATAATAAATTCTTTATTGTTCTCTCAACAAGCTTTGGAGCTACTTCGAAGGAGTACTTCTTCTCAAGTCTCTCTGTAAACTTATGGGCATCCTTACCAAAGGGTCCTATGTTTACAACAGGCAAGCTTAGCTTCTGCATTGCATCTAATGGAAGTTTATATTTTGAATCTAGTGCTGGCATATTATGTTTTAAAGTCTTCATTATTTTTTCATCCTTAGGTGCCGAAACAAAGCTTAAATCTGATATATAAGGGTAAAACTTTTTATTAATTATGTTATAGTCTGTATCCATTGACCTTACAGCTTCATCTACAGACTCAAGTAATATCTTTTCTTTATATTCCTTCCCCTCTACATATATATGTGGATAGTATGGTGGTGAGAAGTATACAATTACTACGGGTGATTTATCTGACCAAAGCTTGTGAACTTCCTCTACAACCTTTAGGCTAAAGTCACGCTCATCAAGGGAACTATCCTTCAACAACTCATTTTTTATTTCTTCTACCTTATTATCTAGTTTCTCTCCCATTTCTTCCTTGACCTTAGTATACATTTCTTGAAAGGACATTACCCTTGGTTCCCAAGGTAATTCTTCGTGAGGGAAATTACTCTTCTCTGCGAAGCTTTTATATTGTTTATTTAAGTCTTCAATTACATTTGTAAAAGCTTCATGTGCAGCAGCCTTCATTTTTTCCATTACTTCATCGGGAGTACTCTTATGGGTTGAGTAGTTGAAGTACAGGTTAGCAGTTTTTGCTATCTGCACGGAGTATTCTTCCTTTAAATCTTTTTGTCTTAGTGTAATAGGCGGAAGTGAAACCTCTCCCTCTGCTATATCACAATAATCAAAGTTCAAGTTTATTCTATTTGTTATGGCTCCTGCTATTTGATTAGGATCTAACCCTTTATAAGCTTCTCCAACATGGGTTTCCTTACCTACAACATAAAAGGACGGCATGAGCTTTCCAACGGTACCAATAAATATGTATTTTTTGTCATCCCCAGGATATAACTGAGTCATATAATCTGTATCAATAACAGCTAAGTAATCAAAGTCTTCCTTTTCCTGTATCTTAACTAAGTCTGGAACAACTGACAGCATACCACCTGAGTTACCCTCTTCATCACCTACTGCAGCAAAAACAAGGTTTCCTTCGAAGTTTTCTATATCATTAGCGATATCCTCCATGATACACATGAATGTAGCCACACCACATTTCATATCAAAAATACCTCTACCAAATAACCATTCTCCAGATTCCAAATCTTTCTTTGCATCTTTAGGTAAACTAAGGTCCTTTAGCTTTTCAGCTAACTCTAATGGTTTAGTTGCGTACTCTTGAATATTACCGTAGTCAGAAATCCCTACAGTATCAGTATGTCCTATAAGTACAAGAGTCTTTTTGCTATTTCCCTTTTCCCCTTTTAAAGTTGCCACTACACTTTTCCTACCCAGTTCATCATCTATGAAATCAACATATTTAAGTAATTTCGGATTTTTTTTATAATAATCCATATCCTCAAATTTTTTATAAATTGCTTCTACAGAGTCTAGTTCACTTTTTGATCCTACAATACTCTTTATATTTGTCAGTTCCATTGTTAGTTTTTCAATTCTTTTTGACAATTCCATAATCCAAGCTCCTCTCTAAAAAAACGATTTAAGATTTATTGTTAAGAATATGATCAATTGAATGTTTTATTATTTTTGGAGTTCTTTCTAGCAAGTCCTTTTTATATACTCTTTCAGTAAATTTATGATAATCCTTACCCCATGGGCCTATGTTTATGATTGGTACTAAAAGCTCCTTCATACCTTCGAAGGGAACTGAATACATTTTTTCCCAATGGGGCATATTAGGTCCAACATATGGTATAACCTCATCACTTTGATTTAAAGCAACATAACTCATATCAGATATACCCATAAAGTAATCTAATTTAATATATCTTTCATTAAAATTTTCCTTGGCAAATTTGTCTATTTCCTCACTTAAGGTACTTACTCCCCCTGGAAGAGTTTCAAAATCAATATTTGCTACATGGGGATAGAATGGTGGTGAAATAGCAATTACTATTACAGGTTTTTTATCCCTTACATAATCTAATACCTTAGATATAAGCACAAATGTACTTTCAGGCATATTTGTTTTTCCTTCTCTTATATCCTCCTGTAGGCTTTCAATTGTATTATTATAATCCTCTATAAACACCTCTCCAGATTGATCTACTGCCTCTTTATAAACTTCAGAAAACAGCTTTACATTTGTTCCCCAAGGGAGTATGCCTTCTAATTTATTTCCTTTTTTTCTAAACTCATTTATAGTTCTTATTCATTCTATTTATTACTGTATCAAAGGCTTCCTTGGAAACCCCTTGTATTTGCTCTAAAATATCCTTTGGTGTTCTTGTAAGTGTAAGTATACTAAAATATCCTCCAGCTGATTCTGGAATAGATGCATCATAGCACTCTTTGGTATCTCGACAAAAACTCCATGAAGGTGGCGGGGATACTTCATCTCCTACAACATCTGAGAAATAAGGATTTACATCTGTTTTCGAAACAATTTCAGACATAATTGCCATGGGATTTAATCCATGGAAAATATCTCCTAAATGTGTTTTTTTACCCCTTACATATATAACAGGCATAATTTTACCAACAGAACCTTCATATACTGTTCCAGTATTTTCTTCTTCTCTTTGATGTGGCTCCGAGTCAATACAAAGTGCATATTCTAAATCAAACCTTTCTTTTAATCCCTTTAGTAGTTCAATGCTACCACGCATACCTGCTGATAAGGATTCTTCATCAGGCACTGATACCACTAAAATATTCCCATCAAAGTCCTTCAATTGAGAATAATGCTTTAAAAGTACTAATTGTATTGCCGCCCCTGCTTTCATATCTGAGGTTCCTCTACCAAAAACCCAATCATCACTTTCCAGATCTCTTTTTACCTCTTCATTAATATCTAATTCCTTGATCTTCTTTGCTAAAATATCTGGATCGTATGCATACTCCTGTATAGTCCCGTAGTCAAAGGAATCAACAACGTCGTGGTGATGAACCAAAATTATTGTCTTTTTACCCTTTCCCTTTACAAGTCCCCATACTACAGAACGCTTTAAAAGATCTTCCTCTAATAAATAGGAACCACAATTTCCGGGATTTTCTTTAAAATACCCAAGACCCTGAAACCATTCTAATAGATATTTTTCAGCATCCTTTTCAAGTACGGTCCCAGTATCACTTTTAATGGCAACCAATTCTCTAAAGGTTTTGTCAATCTCCATTGATATATTTTCTTCTTTAAAAAAATTCAAATTTTTACACCCCTATTTAAATATTTTTAATAGATTAAAGCATTACTCTCTTATCTAACTAATATGCAATTTCTATGCCACAAAGGTTACTATAAAGTATTTTTAAAAATACAAACATTCAATTTTTTCTGTGTTTTTATAAATTCAGTGAATATTTTTAATATTTTTTCAGGATATTAGAGGTCTTCACTATGATTTTCTCCATAAAAAAGCCTTTAAAAATACTATAGCAACTTTTTTTGCCCTAAATGCAATTTTTTTTGCTCCTGATTGCGCAAAAAAAATTGCATTTAAAAAGGAGAAATTCATCTTTCCATAATTGTCTGTATTTTCTTAATCATATATGTTGATTTGTGTAGTAAAGCATTGAACATACTTATATTCTTAGTAAATTATCTATAAACTATTATTAAAAATTTCACTTTACTAGTTTAACTCGTTAACCTAGTAGTTAACAAAATCACACTATATTAACTATTAAATATTATTAAGGTGTTTCCTATGCAAAATATCTTGCTTTCGAATTTCTTTTCTAGACATTATTCGAAATTTTTCGACTATATGCATATTCATTATTAGATTTTCTATATATATTTCATACCATTTATTTTATTAAATCCAAATCCAGAATCATCATTTAAAGTAATATTATATCTATCAAATTCTGCCCCGCCATCTATGGGATCCTCTTTACAAAGCATTGGAACATCAAGGTCTACCTTGGTAATAATACTTTTTCCTCCTGCTAAATGGGCTGCTGCTGTGGCTCCGATGCTACTTTCCATCATACTGCCTATCATACATTCCATATCATTTGCTTCAGCCATTGAGGCAATCTTTAATGCATTGTATATGCCTCCACTCTTCATTAGCTTTATGTTAATTAAGTCTGCGGCTCTCATTTTAATAACTCTCAATGCATCCCTAGGAGAAAACACAGTTTCATCGGCTAAAATTGGTAGTGCAACATTGTCCGTAACAAATTTCAATCCTTTAAAATCATAATACTTTACAGGTTGCTCTACTAGCTCTATATTCAAATCTAAATCTTCAAGCTTCCTAATAATATTTATTGCTTCTTTTGGTGTCCACCCTTGATTTGCATCAAGTCTTAAACTAATCTCCTTGCCAACTGCAGCACTTATGGCTTTGATTCTTTCTAAATCCTTTTTGGAATCCTTTCCAACCTTTAACTTTAGAGTTTTATATCCCATATTTATTGCATTAAGACTATCTTCAACCATTTCCCCTGGATCATTAACACTTATTGTAATGTCCGTAGTAATTTTATTTCTATATCCTCCTAAAAGTTTATAAACAGGAGCATTATATAGCTTTCCCCAAAGGTCATAAAGAGCAATATCCACAGCAGCCTTGGCACTATTATTGTTAACTAGACACCTATTAAGAGTAACCAACACATCTTCAAAATTCTCTACATCCATTCCCACTATATTCTTTTTAATGTGTTCTATTCCACCAATAATGGACCCCAACGTATCCCCCGTAATAACCTCCGTTGGAGCAGCTGCTCCGTAACCTATGTGCTCAGTATCCGTCAAAACCTCAATCACGATATTCTCAATAATACTAATCGTCCTCAAAGCCGTCTTAAAAGGCTTTTTCAAGGGTATAGCCACACGTCCAATTCTAATATCCCTAATCTTCATGA
>SWCB01006985.1_pt1 | contig 11052 bp, 5 predicted proteins | sample 4692901 | NCBI WGS metagenome assembly SWCB01 (sample SAMN10267276, study PRJNA491770) | bioreactor metagenome | isolation source: DHS bioreactor inoculated with subseafloor sediment | place: Japan: off Shimokita Peninsula | collected 2006-08
CATACTTGAACTTGGTGGAGAGTTTTATGAAGATATAGGTGTTAGTTTTGAAATGCCTATTCACTTTTCAAAAATGACAGCCATGGAAAACATTGATTTTTTCTTAAAACTTTATAAGAAAAATAACGATGTTGAATCTCTTATGAAAAAAGTTGGTCTCTGGGAAGATAGAGACAAAATGGTCTCAGAATATTCTAAAGGCATGAAGATAAGATTAAACATTGTAAGAGCGCTTTTAAATAGCCCAGAGATGCTATTTCTAGATGAGCCAACAAATGGCTTAGACCCAACAAATGCAATGATTTTAAAAGACATGATTAAAGTCTTTAGAGCCGAAGGTGGAACAGTATTTATCACAAGTCATATCATGAATGATATAGATCAATTATGTGATAGAGTAGCATTTATTGTAGAGGGTGAAATTAAAGAAATTGATACACCAAGAAACTTAAAGCTTAAATATGGCAAACGGGTTATGACGCTTGAGTATAAAGAAAATAATAAAACAATTCATAAGGAATTTCCAATGGATGGCATTGGAAACAATGAAGAGTTCTTGACGTTATTAAAAAACAAAGAAATTGAAACACTTCACTCTGGCGAAACCACATTAGAAGAAATTTTTATTATGGTTACAGGAGTTGGGTTAAATCATGAATCCTAAAATGCTTGTTTTAATAAAAGGTGAGCTACAAAGACTAAATAAATATAATGTTACTACAATTAGTTTGGTCGTTGCTCTTCTATGGTTTCTACTTTTATATTTCATAGATGATATTGATATTCTATCTTCTATGCTGCCATTCATTATATTAGTAGATGCGACAATGATGGCTATCTTATATATTGGTGCTATGATGTTTTTTGAGAAAACAGAATCTACTATTTCAACTATGCTAGTAACTCCTGTATCAAATAGGGATATGGTCTTGTCTAAAGTCATTGCTAATACAATCCACTTATTAATTTCTTCCATGCTAATAGTAATTGTCTTCTTCTTTATCAAAAATGTGGACGTTAATTGGTTATGGATAATTGTTGCACTAATTTTATCAATCTCATTTCATTCATTATTAGGATTTGCTTTTAGTTATAACACAAAAGATTTCACTTCTATGCTTGTTGGTGTTATGATCTATTCTTTTGTATTTCTTATTCCGCCAACATTAAATTTCTTTAATATATTATTTAAAGGAGAAATTTGGGAGTATATCTTACTCATATTACCAACACAAGCAGCTATTAAACTCATAGAGGTTGGATTTGGTGATCCTATTGAGGCTAAGTTTTATATAAGTTTAGCTGTCATCATATTTGGTGGCCTAGCATTATATAAATTTTATGTGCTTCCTAGATTTAAAGATTATGCTGCAAAACAAAGCGGGGTGTAAATATGTTTAAAAGATTACTAAAACATGAGCTAAAGAATATTGTACATGATAAGATGTATCTATTTTTAGCAATTTTCCCTATTATCATGTCTATTATCGCATATTTTTTAATTCCTTATTTAAAAGAACAATCTAGTGAGGTCGCATCAAATATAGTAGTTTTAGTATTTATTTCATTAAATGGTTTTATGTTTGGGGCAATCACAGCATTTACCCTATTAGATGATTCAGATGATAAAGTTTTATTATCGCTAAAAATCACTCCAATTTCAGTTAAATATTATGTTTTGCTTAAATTAGTTATCAGTTATATTCTTGGTATATTTGCAACTATCATTTTGCTTTTAGTTACAAATTTTATCGAGACTTCAAATGTTAGAGATATGATATTTATTATCATTTTAGCTCCTCTACAAGGCCCTATATTTGCACTTTTAATAAATTCTCTAGCAACTAATAAAGTCGAAGGTTTTGTCATTATGAAACTATCTGGTATCATTTTAATGATTCCAATAGCAGCAATATTTTTAACTAAATGGACAGAACTACTTCTTGGTCTTATCCCTGGATTTTGGGTAGCTAGAATTATATCAATGCAGTTAATTGATCAAGACTATTTTTTAGGCTTTACAACAGTATATTTTCTTTTAGGCTTACTCGTACATTTAATTATTGGCTATTTACTATTTAAACTATATCAAAAGAAAGTAAATATTTAAAAGGAGGTTATACATGGAAATCTTAGCAATTATTCTTATTGTATATGGTGCTTTACTTTTATTTGGATTTTTACTTCAAATACCTTTATTTTACAACAATCCAAAATCTAAAGTGCTTATCAAAATGATGGGAAAAACAGGATATAATATCTTAATTGTTGTCATGGGACTTGCAGCTTTAATCGTTGGAATCATTATTCTATAGTATGTTAATTCAATTTTATAATCAAAAAAGTACCTGTCAAAATTGACTGGTACTTTTTATTGTTTTAAAAGCTTTATTATGTAGCATTTTGATTAAACTTAAAACTAATCCCAAGATTTATCTTTATCAGTAAAACCATAATCTCTGTCTGCAAATCTTGCATTGTTGATGGTAATAACAAAGTTACGAGTTCTATTTTTTGTTGAACTATTAATATAATAATATTTCCCAAAATCATTTGAGTTTACATCAAGATCATTAACAGCATCAAGTTCATCTGTTCCGTTAAGTTCAATTTTCACATCGTAAACATAGCCTTCAGCATCTAATACTTTAACATTAAAACTGAAGAATCCACTCTTGTTTCTACCAAATCTAAACTTATAATTCTCATTATCTAGCATGAAAAGTAAATTTGTTGAGTTGTCATAACTGGTTACTGTATTAAATTGTGGGAGTGTTGTTACAACTGTATCTGTAACAGGTAAATTTGTTGACATGTTTCTAACATTAATAACAATTACTGCATCATTTAAATCAGGTTGTAATCCATTACCCTCATAAATCACTTCAAAGATATATGAAACGTTATATGTAACATCAGTTACAGTGATATGATAATAAACTTCACTATTACCATCTTCTGAAGTTACTCTATAAGTAATGATGATATCATCAAGTTCAGAAACACCTTCTGCTGACGTAAAGTCAGCTGCAAGTTGATAAACGTTAGGATCTTCAGGTCCTGAAACTTCATCTGAATAGTCATTTTTTGAAATCTCTCGAGCAATTGTTGCACCAAGAGGTAAATAATTTAAAAAGTATGGAATATATTCATCTAGTGGAATATTTGAAACTTGACCATCAACTCTAAAATCTACAACGTTATTAATATCTGCTCCATCATAATCAATACCAGCATAATAAATGGTTGGATCATAAGCGCTATTTTCCACTGGTATACCATCTGTATCTGATTCATATATCATAGCATAATTTGTTTCAGTTGCAAGTTCTGCAAATTGAATATCTAATAAGTAAGCATTTGTTCCTTCATTTTTATAAATATAAAGTGTACCTAACTCAATTGGGTTTTCTCCGGTTCTATTGTATGTGATATCAAATGAATATGCTCCTGCACCAGTTGTATATCCCACTTCAAAGACAAGATAATCATCTGTAACTGAAACTGTGATGCCTTCTGTTCCTGTTGAAGTTGTTTCAAAATAGGCATTAGGATTATCGGTTGCTAAATTATAAACATCTTGTGAATATGTTGTGTCAATACCAAAATTAATTAAAATCATAGTAGATAGCGATTCTCTAGCAACAATAACCGGATTTGAAGCATCCATTAATACTTTATTGTTATTTCTATATACATCTTGAATTTCAATTGGTCTTTCATAAATTCGATGTGTATAAATTGTACTCGAACCACTTTCAGAGGTAATCGTATATGAAATATTATAAATTCTAAATTCATTTGAATCATATGTCGTATCATCAAACTCTACATTTGAGATAGTTGAAAAATCAGAGACTTCAATTTTATCTAAGAAAGGTAGCATATAATAATCAACATCTGATTGATATGCTTTAGCATCTGGATTGTTTACTGGAGTTAACACTGTAGAACTAAAATCAAATGAATATCCAAAATTAACATAAGTCTCAATTAGTGTAGAAACTGGTGTAATAGTCCCTGATGAATAATGCTCTATAGTCTCTATTTCCCTAAGTATAGATCCAGCTTTGGTAAATGTGTGATACTCTCTATCAGCGTAAGGAAGAGTTCTAAAACCAACTCGATAAAGACCGCTTTTTAGATTTGGATTAACTAATAATGTAAAAGAAAACGGATTATTAAAGACTGTCGTAGAAAGTTCTGAAGTAAGTGCATAATCTTCATAATCTACAAAGACATAACTACTAGTAACATCGTCATAGTATTCTAGTGTAATATTATCCATTTCATCTGAACCTAAATTTAAAATGTTAGTGCCTGTTGGTAGGATACCTGATGGGTCTCTAAAATTGAATGTTAATGATGTTCCAACTTCTTGTGCAGTAATATTAGACACAACTGGTGTTCTAACTGTGCCACCATCAACTTGATAACTATATGCATAAGGCATTGTAGCGGTTGAACTGTAGGTAACATCAAGACGGATCTCATAATCAGTTACATAATTATCATTAATAAATGATGCAAAATTTTGAGAAACCTGACTATAAGAAGACATATAACCTATCGATATAATTCCAGTTTCTGGATTATTTATATCAAATGTATAACTAAAAACTGGATCCAAATCAGGTTTATTTTCATCAAGTATATCTGGATCAGCATAATCTTTTAATAAACTTTGATAGCTTGAATAATATGCAGACATATTAGTTCCATAAGAAAAGCCATAATAATCTTCTAATGTTTTTGCAATAACTGCATTATTTGGAAGTAATGCATCTCTAATATTGTAGTAAACTGTAACAATATCTCCGCCAGTAAAATCAATTGTATTTAAATCTAGATCAAAAGTAATCACCCCAGCCACAGACGGGCTTGATGGTTGAACGACGGTTGGATTATAAAGTTTTGTATACGATCCTTCAATTTCTTTTAAATACAGCGATTCTTCATTATCATCTAGTAATTCAGATTTATCACTATATAAAGTTTGATAAAGAGTTTGATAATCTATTTGAAGTGCAGTGTACATCGCATCTGTACTTGCATCAATTCTAATAGGATTTACATAATCAATATCATATGAAGGTAATGTGCCATCTACATTATTTTCAAGTGGTAATAGTTTTGTAAAAGATAAATTGGCAGGTAAAATTGACCCAAATGTTGATCCAGATGATGTAGCAAGAACATACATACCATTAGGTCTTGCATTAATAAATGTTGGTGACAAGTTCCCGTTTTCTGAATAATAAATATACTCTTGTAAAACTGGATCTGTTTGCATCTCAAAAGTAGGACTATAAATATATTGTCCTGTTTGGTCAATTACTTCTTCTGTAACGATTGGAACTGGTAAAACTTCACCAAAATAATCACTACTCGATCCTTCTTGATAGTAAGAGTATGAACCTTGGATTCTAGTATCTTCAAGATCCCAGACTTGATCATAATGTGGAAGTCCATATATATTTTTATACTCTGCACTTGTGCCTACAACAACTTCAGAACCTGAAACTGCACTCCATCCTGAATCATTATAATCAGGTTTTCCATTTCTAGAAATCATAGTAAATTCGTCATTTGAATATGATGCACTAGAATAACCAATTTTAGTATACTCACGTCCATAATATGAAATTTCACTACGATTGGTTGTCTTATTATAAGTTGTTCTTATCCATTGATCATTTCCACTATCATAAGTGTACATATACTTTTGTGATGTTATTTGAATATTTGTAGTATATCTATATACGTCTGGATCACGTCTACCTGCATAAAAATATGTATAACCAGTAAAAACAGCTTGTGTTGTATCATTTTTTCTAGCACTGTAATACACTGCATCAGAGAAATCAAAATATGATACTGATGATGTAAAGTTATATACTTGGTCTAAGCGTCCTATTAAATCAACATTAGGATCTAAATTGACAATAAAGTTAAATGTAGAGTTTGAATCATTATTCCCATACATTATTTCACCTCTTGCACGCTGAAGGCGTCCAAAAATACCACCAAATCCACGTTTGTCTTCGGGAAATAATCTAATGTCACTTAGAACATCTGGAAAAATGAATTCATCATTAACTGCATAAAATCCATCACGAATAGTTTCATAATCTAGGATATCGACATTGTTATAATTAGAATAAGAACTTCCTCTGTTAAACGCTCTAACACGCCCATAATTAATTGCGGTATCAATCTTAACATACTCAGTATCAAGCACAAAAGTTGCTCCAGCAATACCACCTGCAACATCAGTTGAACTGATTTCACCATGATTAAGCATACGTCTCATTACTGATAAGCCATAGCCAATAATACCGCCGGCTGCAGCATTTATTCCAGGTCTATCACCTGATGATGATTTCGTCCAAGCATAATTGTTATAGTAAGAAGAATATACATAAACAGGTAGTGAAGAATCAAATTCAATGCCTCCAGCTTGTGTATAAACAGTTGAATCACTATATTCTGAGATTGTAATTGTTAACGCTGAGACATTACCATAATTAATTGAGTTTGTTAGTATAGAATCAACAATATTATTATTGTAGGATGTATATGTAAGATCAATATTTCCTCTTTCTAATTCAACATAGGTTGCACTTGCTAAAATACCACCAGCTCTAGTAAAATTTTTAGATTTAGCAATAATTTCACCTTTATTTGCAGTATCGTATATTCTTGAATTATCACTTAACACTGCTCCTGCAATTCCGCCAATGATAATTCCATATCTAAATTTTAATACAACTCCACCAGTAGTGTCATCACTTGAAAAATATACATTAGATGTATCAACATTACTTAGATTTTCAAATCTTAGATCACCTAAATTCGCTGTATCTTGGATATCACCATCATTAAAAGTTGCAATCCCACCACCAAATACATTGGCATGTCCAATTATTCCATAAATAATAGAATTATATGTTGACATTAGATTAGCACTATTTATTGAATTAATAATACCAATTGTTGCTTTTGGCATCGCTAAATTGCCATCAGGATCCATGTTTCCTGAATTATTATAATTCACAAAACCACCAACATAAATATTATTTTTTTCTGTTCGATTAACTGTGTTCGTTGTGATTCCAGCTACTATAATATCTCCATTTACTAAACCATTTTTAATATATTTACCATTAGTTAAAGTTTTTGTAATGCCAGCCACAAAAAGCTCTTTATCAGAACCTGATGTTTGCATGATTACATTTGAGACTCTTATGTCAGCATCGTAAGTAACGTTTAAATAATTAATATTTTCTGATAAAGAAATACCAGCAATATTTAAAGATTGGGACATTGTTTGGTTTTGATAAGTAATGTCTCCTTTATTTTCTACAAATCGTAGCAATGATGATTGATTAGATGTTGAGTAATAAATTCCAGAATAATTAGGAGTTCCATAAAGATCTATATTTGCTTTGTTATATGATTGTGATAATGTAATTTCAGAACCTGTATTGTAAATAAGTGTTGTATAGTTTAAATTATTAAAGTTTCCGGTTACTACTCCTGTACCTTGATTGATAGTATAGTAGTTCAGCACACCTGATGCTTCATTAAATAAATGTATAAACTCTGTTTCAACAGAGTGATTTGATACAAGTATGCTTGAAGCATTGACAATATTTGTTCCTCGATTTATAACATCAATGATACCCTTGTTTGTAAACTGACCAAATGTTAAATTCATTTCATAGGCTAAGCCACTACTCATACCTATGACTCCACCAATATAAAGTGTCTCTATACTTGATGATTTCATTTCGCCAGCACTTAAAGTTGCTTCATTAGTTAAAAGTCCTAAAACATGATTTGCTTCTAAAGTATTTGTGACTTTTCCAATAATTCCACCCATATATAAAGTTGGTGCGTTTGAAACAGTCATTTGTGTTGATGTTGTTCCTAATGCATCAATATCAACTTTATTATAAATATCTGTTAAAACAAGCTGTGTCTCTCCTGTACTTCCTATAACGCCACCAAAATGATAGCTCGGATTTATCAAGATATCTGTACGATAAATATGGTCTGTATTTGGAATGATACTTCCTTCTAAATAAACTCCTGATACTCGTCCACTTGCTCTTCCAATAAGACCACCAACATGCATTTCACCTAAAGTTTGGTGACCCAAGTCAATTTCAATATTACCAAGTACATTTCTAATCTCTCCTGATATAAAATCTCCTGCAAGAATACCAACAAATGTAGACACACCTGCGTAATTATCAGTATTGGTTAAAGTCAATTTTGCATCATAAAATATAAGATTATAAACATCTCCTGAAAGAATACCAAACATTCCCGCATAATAATCTTGTTGAACAATTCCATCAATTATTTCTAATCCATAAATAGATATTTCATTTGATATACCAGCAAAAATACCGGTAAATTCTACTGTCGGTGTTGTATATGAGTTTGGTGCAACACTACTCATATCAATATTAGAAGTAACTAAATAACTCATATCACGAAATGGTGTCAAGTTTGATTCTCTTGTATAATCTAGCATTTTTGAAAATGCGATTAAATCTAGTGAATTATCAATGACATAATAACTATCTAATGTAACAAAATCTAGTGGATCATTTGAAAGTGAAACATCAGTTGGAATAGAAATTAATTCTAAACCAAATGTAGATGGGTATTTTGCATATGGATCATTTTCTGAAGGATAAAAATACCATCCTGATCCTAAAACATTGTTTGAAGATCTTAATTGTGCAGTTTCCATCGATGTTGCATAACTATTTGGCGTATTAATATTATATGAGCTACCACTAATTGTAACGATTTCTTGATACAAAGTATCATCAAAAGCTAAATTACTATATGTGCCGCCTGTATGGTTTGTATAAAGAACTGGCTCAACAGTAAATCTTGAACCATAAGAAGCATTCATAACAACTCTTGATGCAAAATAAGCATCTGAAAAAGACCCGTAATTATCAAATAAAACTCCTGAAGCTTGTCCAGATGAAGCAATCATACGAATACCTGAAACAAGTGCAGATGGTCTATAATCAATCACATAGACATGATTGACATTTCCGGATGCACGATTCTCTCCAACAATGTTTGCGGCTTTAAATAAAGATGAACTTTCAAAATTGAATTCATATGTAGGATTAATTAAACCAAAATTCTGAATCGTTCCCTCGTTATAAGCAAACATTGCATAGTATTCTACATATGATATTTCAACTTCAAATTCCGTACCTTCATATAAAGATTCTGTTAATAAATCATAGCCGGAAAAATATAAATTTGTAATTTCAAAACCATTACCGTCAAATGTTCCAGTGAAAACTTGTTCATAATGAGTAGATTCAATATAAAAATTATACCCAATTGGATTAAATTGCTTAGATTTCATAACAGAGTAGTCAATGTCTCTACCAAGAGCATAATCTAGACTTAATAGCTTACTAATTGCTACATCAGTAAGCTTGGTTTCATATTGAGTATATTTAAGATTGTAAGACACATCTATTGAAAACCGATAGAGTTCAGCAGCTGTATCAAAGCGAATAATTTTATCCCAAGTAGCTAAATTTATAGCCTCTATTTGTGCAGACGTTAAAGCAACATTATTTCTAAAATCAGTATAAGTAATGTAATTATCATCTGGTAAATCTAATTCTGGAAGTTCATCATATGTATGTTCAGTATAAATACCATATTGATCTTGGGCTATTGATAGAAAACTAATATCTAATAACTTACTTCCTGTCACAAAACTGAACATTAAAATGAAACTAAATAAAACTATTTTTTTCAGTGTGTTTTTCATGACCAACTACCTCCCCATGGAGGATTTGGTAATCCCCAATTATGTATAGGGGCTTGGTTTCCTGCTTGAACAGCTTCAACTAATAAAGCAAACTGCAATGTATAACCAAATGATTTCGTGTCAAATTCATCTCCATCATATTCCTCTATAAAAGGAATAGTTAATTGCGAAGAATCCATTTCTCGCTCAATTAATTGAGGGTAATAATAATAACCATCATTTAATTTATTATCAAACCAATGATTAATCTCAGTCACTGTATCATTTATCGTAATACCACCTAGTGCAGTCTCTGCTTCAACAAGATCATCATATAAAGTGCCGTTAACATCCCATTCTCTTGAAAAAGCATAATTAATAGGTTGATCAACAATAGAAACTTCTCCTTTGTTACCTTCAAAATCTATTGTGCTTAAAGTTAGTGCATCAATTATAGAAACTCTTAAATATGTGTCTACAGTACTATTTACACGAATGTCAACTCTTAGATTATCAATATAATCATCAGCTTCAAAATCTGTAACATTAATTGAATAAACACCAGTCTTAGTCATCACTGAGGTTCCAGTATTAACGCTGAACTCATCTGGTTCTAACATGATTCCATCTAAATATATAGAATATGAAACATCAATTTGTGCTGCAGTTGCGACAAATGAATCGGTTTTGTTAATTAAAACAAACCATGAATAACTAACAGTTCCTAATGAAACCAAAAACAAAAAAGCAATAGTTAATGCTATATATTTATACTTTTTTGTTAAATTCATCATACTTACTACTCCTCATTTACTAGTGTATAAAGTCCATCAATTAACAATTCTCCATTTTGAAATCCAGTTCCATAATCAGGTGTATATGGATCTAGTGTAATTGAAAACTCTATGGTAACAACATTTTGTGATGCAATATAAGATTCATATATAGAAATATCATTATTAACAATAATATCTTCGCCATTCATATAATAATCAAATAGATTATTTATGCGGTATGGTTCAAGATTATAGCCTAAATATTCAATAGGTGTTGCATCAATTATATCTAAAGCGATACTATCTACATCAAATGAATTATTGTCTATAAAATCTTGGTTAGTAGCATACCATGTTAAAGTAATTATACCATTTTCAATGAAAAAGAAATCAGTTAAATCATACTCAATATCAGTTTCACTTGCTCTAATATTATCTAAGATTATTTCAATTTGCATATCGGGATCACCA
>SWCB01010058.1_pt1 | contig 11033 bp, 9 predicted proteins | sample 4692901 | NCBI WGS metagenome assembly SWCB01 (sample SAMN10267276, study PRJNA491770) | bioreactor metagenome | isolation source: DHS bioreactor inoculated with subseafloor sediment | place: Japan: off Shimokita Peninsula | collected 2006-08
TGGGTTCTTACTACTTGTCATGCTGAACTGGTTTCAGCATCTGTTTTAGATTCCGGATCCACCAAAGGTCGACAAGTCGGGGTCCGGAAGGCCAAAACTTTTTCTATTCGTTTTAACGTCTCAACATTTTCACTTTGTTGTTTCTTCGTTTTAACGTCTCAACATTTTCACTTTTCTGTTTCTACGTCTCAACGTTTTACTATTTTCTTTTATTCTCTCTATTCAATACGCCTTCGGGTCTCCCTTAATCATATTCCATACAGTCATCAAAATAATTTGAGTATCAAGGAAGAAACTCCAATTCTCCATGTACCAGATATCGTGATCAATTCTTTTCTGCATCAAACCCTCTTCTGAAGTCTCACCTCTAAATCCATTAACCTGAGCCCATCCACTAATACCTGGTTTAACAAAATGTCTTTGCATATAAGCGGTTACATGTTCTCTTGATTCTTCATTAAGCTTTACCGGATGCGGTCGTGGACCAACAATTGACATCTCACCTTTAAGTACATTGATGAATTGAGGAAGTTCATCAAGATTTGTTTTTCTAAGGAATGCCCCAATCTTTGTAATTCTTGGATCATTTTTCTTTGCCTGCTGAAATTTTCCACTTGAATCAATATCGTCGCAATCAGTTCGCATTGAACGAAATTTGTATGTCTTAAACGGTCTATTATCTCTACCGTGCCTTGTTTGCTTAAAGAAAACGGGACCTTTGGAATTTATTTTAATGATTATTGCAATAACTGGCCATAACCAAGAAAAAAGAAAAATAAAAAGGAATATTGTAAACCCATAATCCATTATTCTTTTAAATAGACGCCACTGAATTTGATCTAACTTGATTTCATTAACGGAGATTATGGGCAGATTACCAAAAGTAGAAATTGAATATTTTTTTGATAGAAACTTAAAATAATCGGGTATAATTCTAACCCTTGTTGTATATGCACTGCAAGTATTTACAATTTGTTCTAACTTTTCTATTGATTGTGATGGAAGAGCCACAATAACATCATCTATTTGTCTCTCCATAAGTATTTTATCTAGATCTTCTATTCTGCCAAGATATTCTTCATCCTTTAAAAAAGCTTTATGATCATCCAAAAAACCTATAATACTGTAACCAAAACTCATGTTCTTGCTGACCATTCTACCAAAAGTTCTGCCAATACCACCGGAACCAATAATAAGTAAATATCTTAGATTTCTGCCTTTTACACGCAAAGAAACAATTGATTGCCTTACTATTATTTTGGAGAATATTAAAAGTGTTAGCAACGACAAACTATTAACGGCAACAAAATATCTTGAATGCGCTTGACTTCTAACCATAAACAGTATTATAATCATTACAATTGTATAAACAATTATTGATTTTAATACGGCAATAAACTCGTGTACAAAATTTCTGCTTCTGAATTCATCATAAACGCCAAAAGATTTTGAAACAAAAAACCAAAGCAAAATAAGTAATAAAAGAAAAAATACATCGAAAGAAGATAGCTCAAAATGTAATTTTTGATAAGTAAGAAATAATGCAAAAACAAAGCTCAACACAAGAACTATGTAGTCGACTGTTTGTCTGAAAAATTGTAGTTTATTTCGGTTATTGAGCATAAGAGAAAGAAAATTTTGAGTTCAGTTTCTTGATTTGTTTACAATTTTTATTTTTCAATCAATTCAATAAAATAGTTTTTGATATATCAGTCTTAGGATATGTTTAGAATGCGGTAACAAGGTCATATAATCAAATACATTATAATTTATATTTTCTAAGAACATCCATATCTACATCTACTTAACTGTTAGATTATAAGTATCTAGTTTTAGAACCTACATATTAACGAAGAATTAAAAGAATTAAAAGAATTAAAAGAATTAAAAATATTAGATTTTAAGATGTTTTCCGTGGATGAGAAAAACCCGGTTGTAACAAACTAAAATATCTTTTAAAAATGAATTGTATATAAAAATTCTACTTTTAGTTCAATATAAACAACGAATGATTTTGACACAAAAAAAAAAGGAAAATGTAGTAAAAGGGGAAAATATCAAATGAGGAAATACCGAAATTTATCTTTTGATATGAGAAGAAGAGTCCAATTCAAAATAATAACCATTAACACAATATTTTGTTCTACTGGAGAAGAGTAATTTGTGGCAAATGTTTAGAATTGATGAATCATGAGTTGGCTTTATTTTTAAAAAAGTTCGATGTATTGATTCGTAATTTTTTCCCAACTATAGTTCTCTTCAACAATTCTTCGTGTTTTTCCTCTTTCTGATTCTACTAACTCATTGTTTTCTAGAAAAAATGATAATTTTTCCTGAAGATCCTTGTTATTACCAACTTTATAGGTTGCACACGTTCCTTTCAGAACTTCGATATTTTCAGGTATATCACTTACAAGAGCAAAACCGTTGATTGCCATACCACTTAAAAGAGATGGTGAAGTCCCTTCTAAAAATGAACCAGACACATAAAGTTGAGCAAACTTAAGAACAGCTTCATATTCCTTACCATAAATAAAACCTAAATGAATAACATTTTTAGCTTTTAATTTTTTTAAATGTGCCTCATATTTTTTGTCTGTGTCATTCCCCCCAATTAACACCAATTTTTTCGAAGTATTTATTTTTTTAAAGTTTTCAATTAGAAATTCTATCCCCTTTTCTTTTACGTATCGACCAATAAATACTATATACTTATTAGACTCCAAACCAAGTTTATCAAGAATGGATTTGTCATATTCTTGTGGAACTGTTGCTCCATATGGTATGAAGATAGGCTCTTTTTTAAATCTCCTTTTATATTCACTTGCCAGAAGTTCATTATCCACGATATAGTTATTTGCAAATTTCACTGCAAATTTTCGCCCCGTACTAAGAATAATTTTTGCAAATTTACTCCATTTGTCTCTTTCCCAATCGGCACCATCAACAACTGAAATAATATTTTTACAAAACATTTTTAGAAACGGAATAAAATAAGCATTACCAATACCATATATAATAATTATGTCATATTGCTCCTTTGCAACTACAAATATTGACAAAATAGAATTTGAAACAGTATCCAAATGCTTAGTTTTAATGGAGGATAAGTACTTTAATTTTACTCCTTTATAACTATCATGCTTTTCGTCATAATGATTACTTCTACAAAATACCGTGACATCAAACCCGTTTTTTGCAAATCGGATTGCTGTTTCCTCGACACTTGTTTCAAATCCACTGTATGAAGCAGGAATTCCTCTTGTCCCCAATATTGCTATTTTTTTCATTTTAAATAATTTGTATAATAAGTTTCAAAATATTCTTTTAAGGAAATTCTCCAATCACGCATAATGTTAAGTTTTCTAAGCTCTAGCTTTTTATTTATCAATCTCTCTGAAGGAGGTCTATCAGCATAGTATTCTTTCTTAAAGTAGTCTGAGGAAACTTCGGATAATTTTATTTCTTTTTCCATACCAAGAAGTTTAATTAATTCTTCAGCAACTTCTAGGCGACTAGTTTGGCCCCCACAAACCATATTATATAATCCCCAACACTCTTTTCCTATAAGAAGTTTTACATTTCTTGCGAAATCGTGAGTATAAGTTGGGGTGCCGTCCTTATCATTTACAATAAATAATTCTTTAGTTCCACTTTTTATTTGTTTCATTAGTTTTTGTATAAATTTTTTATCCTTATTCGGACCTCCTCCCATCATCCAACCTGCACGACAAACTAAGTGTTTCTTAACATTTTCAACAACAAATCGTTCACCCATATATTTAGATCTTGCATAAACTCCAAGTGGGTTCGGTTTATCCCAGTCATCATATAAAACTTGCCCACCATCAAATATACCGGCAGTACTAATGTACAATAAGGGAATATCTAAATCATTTGCAATGTGCACAGCATTTTCTACTGCAAGAGTATTTGTAGCATATGTATCATCTTCATTTTCTTCACAGAATTCCAAATCAGTATATGCCCCAAGGTGAAACAAATAAGCTGGATTAAAATCTATAACATCTTTCTTGTAGAGATCATAATCTCTAAAATCTAAAAATGACAACCAATCTTCATTCACGTCTTTATCAGTACATTTTAACTCATAATCATATTTAAATTGTGTATAAAATGCTTCACCAAGCATTCCTCCGCAACCAGCTATGTAAATTTTTTTCATAATTGTCCTAAGTTATTTTATTATATATATTAAGGATTTTAGTATAATGATCATCGGGATTATGATTCGATTCTATATAATTAATGCAATTCTCTGCCATTTTATTAATATCTAATTCTGTTAACATCATTAATATTTTATTTGATAAATCTTTACTATTGGAAGGATTAAAAAAAAGGCCGTTACTACCATTCTTAACAATTTCAATAAATGAACCATGTTCTGGTACAATTACTGGAGTTCCATTAGCAAAGCTTTCTAAAACTGAATTGGGCATATTATCATACCAAATTGAAGGTGCCACAGAACATAATGATTCCGCAAATTTTAATTCCACATCTTCTTTTTCAAGGCGTCCTAAGAAATGAACATCCCTTAGATCATAATTTGTTATAAATGATTTTAATTCTTCAACATATTCTTTATTACCATCGCCGATAATTAAAGTCTTGAAATCAGCATATTTGTTTTTGCTTATTTCATAAAGAGCTTCTAAAAGAATGTGAACTCCTTTTGTTCTTTCTAACCGACCAACAAAAACAATTTGATTTTTCTTAAGAATCTTATCATTTCCCTTTTTTGCTCTAATAAATGTAGGGAGATAGACTAATTTATCAGAACCTACTCCTCCCTCTATCATTTTAGCCATTGTAAATTTACTAGGAACAGCAAAAAATCTAATATTTTTAAAATATTTTTTATAGCCGTGATACTTTGTAGCTAAATAATGAACAACAGATGCTCCAAAGGAATCTTGTACACACTTATATTTAACACTATTAAACAAGCCACCTTTTATACATAATTCACAAATCTTATCTTCTCTAATTAAATGAGCATTAGGACATATCATTAAAAAATCAGATATTCTGACAAAATAATGAATATTTTTATCATTTAATGCTTGCAGTACAGCTGGAGATAGTTTCTTTAGATAATGCAAGACAATTGCAAAGTCAGGTTTAGTATCATCAATAAGCTTGCTCAATTTATTATAAACATTTTTTGAATAAAAGGATCGAGAAAGGATTCTTAATATATTTTGAGCATTTAATCTATGTTCTTTGAAAAATACTTCCGATGAAGAGGTTAATGGATCGACAAAATAATCAGAATAATCGGTAGTGTGGTTCTTATCATAATTAATCGAAAATGGTATTATGGTATGGCCTTTTGATTCTAATAAGTCAATTAAGTTAAACATATATCTCTCAGGTCCACCAGAGATATAAAATCTATAATTAATAATCAATATTTTCATTTATAAGCACTAAATAGATAACTATAAATTAAGTAACACTAATAACAAGATATTTAATATGTTATATTAAAAAAGTTCTTTTAAACAATAAGCGTTTTCCACTGGATTCTGCTGAAATTTCCATAACTTTATTGAAAGTTAAAATTAAATTTTCTCCAAAATACTTCTCTAATACACATTTTACTTTTTTCTCATAATTCTCTTGTTTAAACAATGAATTACTTACAATAAAATTTATCTTGAATTCTTTAAAATTCTTTTGTATTAACTGATGCATCTCAATATTTAATTCTAATGTCGATAAATACGTTGACAATGCAGAGGTTGATATTGTTTTATAAGAAAAATTTATAAAGTTTTCAGTAATGCGACCAATTTGAAGATCTAATGATGGGAAAGGATATTTGTGATTCAAATAATCATATTTCCTATTCCCACTTTGTCCAATATCTCCTACTTTATAGTTAATTAATGGAAATCCAAATGAATCAAGAGCTGTTAATAACAATTCACCTTCAGATCCAAAATGAGTTAATACAACATCATCAGTTAAAAGCATTTCATTTTCTTTATATTCAATAGCGATTGATAACATTTCTCTACAGCCATATTGATCAAATACTTTACAGTGAAAAGCATCTTCAATTTCAGTGCGCCTCAATAGTTTTTCTGTGGTAGAAACAATTATCTTGAGTGAGGGAAAACTAATATTTTGTTCTCTAATAAATTTGGCTAGTTCATAAATTATACTTGAATAACCAAAAAGAACTTTTGGTTTGAATTTCAGAATAGTATCAGTCCAATTAAAAAAATCATCTTTAGAGTAACCATATGCATTAAGGATAATTCTTCTATTTAGTTTCCAAGCAACCTTTGCGATAATACTTTTACTTAATTTAGAATTTTCAATTGGAGAACCCCATATCCACACAGACTTATCGTGTGGTTGCCAATCAACAATACTATTATTCCTCAACCAAACAGCTCTAGACATTTCTTCAAAATATTTAGATTTGAAAAAAACAGCTTGTTCCCCTGTTGAACCTCCACTAGTAACTCTAAAAAGTGACTTCCCAAATTTATCATTAGATTTAATACTCTCAAGATTAACTTTTATGTCATTCTTTGTCAGTATTGGTATTCGAGCTATATCCTCATACGAGCTTATACTCTTATAATCAATATTGTTTTGATCGAACAAGTATTTATAATATTCGGTTTGATTATAAGCATGATTAATTAATTCTTTGATTTTCTTTTTTTGAAGACTTACAATTTCATCACGAGAAACGCTCAAATTTTCCATTAATTGTTCATAATAAATGAAACGTTTATCATTTTTGATAAATAAAGAAAGATATTTAATAAATAAGAAATATAATTTCATAATTTAATTTTCTAACAATCTAGAATATTCTTCTTCATACTGTGTAGCAACTCTTAGTATATCAAAGTTATTAATTGTATAATTCCTAATATTGTTAATTTTAATAGTGTCACACATCATATGATAATTTTCATATATAAAATTAATTTTTTTTGCACAATCAAGAGGATCTTCATGATAAAATGAGGTGCCATACTTACCATTATTTATTATCTCTAAAGGTCCATCTACATCCGAGACTAAAACAGGTACCCCTGCAACCATTCCTTCCACAACGGTTAATCCAAATCCTTCCCATATTGAGGGTTGTACTAACAAATTATAATCCGCAAGGGAAGAGTATATTTCTTCCCGCTTTAATTTACCAGTAAGAGATATAAACTTTTCAAGACCTTTTTCTTTTATTAAATTTTTTAAATAATTATAGGAATCACCTTCTCCAACCAAAGACAAGTTGAAGTTTTTTAATTTAATTTTATTTACCAAAATATCAATTGCATTTATTAAGACGTCCTGCCCCTTCTTTTTATGATCTAGTCTACTAATTTGAATGATTTTAAACTTATCGAATTTATAGTTCACTTTAACTTTTATTCTACTGGTTTCAATACCATTATAAACCAATGTTGATGTAAGTCCACTCTCTTCTTCAACATAATTTTGAACTGATTTTGAAATTGCAAATAGTTTAGTATATTTTGAAAAATACTTTGAGGGAAAACTAACATCATGAATAGTAAGGCAAATTGGTTTATAAATAAATTTTAAAAACTTTATTGTATGGTAGTTATGACAGTGTACTATATTTGCTGTACTAAATTTTATAATAAACCAAAATTTTAGAAATTTGTAGATATTATAACTTTGAGGTTTTCTATCAATTAAAGTTAGTTCTACGTTCTTTGGTAATTTATCAATAAGGATTTTATCATATAGCTTGTTAATAATTATTAATTGATAAAAGTTATTTTTATTTTGATTTTTAATTATATCTAAAACCATTTCTTCTGCACCGCCAACAGTAAAGGTCCAAAAGATATGTGCAATTTTCATTATTCACTAATTATTAAATTATAAATCAGTTTTGTAACAATATTTTTTGTCAAGCATATGCATTTTAATAAATACATTCCCAATCTTAACAAAACTTGTCATTAACTTCGAATTTCAAAGGATCAAAAAATCTTACTTCTATGCAGTTCTTTATTGACTAATTATTAGGAAAGTATTACCAAGTTATCCATATTACTACATACTAAATCAATTTTTTAACATTGAAAAAAGTCTCATAACAAACTTTTTTACTTGATAACGTAAGAGAATAATACTCTTTTTGAGAACAATTCTAATTATATTACTGAAAGTGGCTTTTTCTCTTATTAAAACTTGAACGATCTCTTTTGTTTGAATAATATGATTTTTGGGATCTGTTTTTTGGTTGGGATGATGGACAAATACTGCATAAAAGTCATTGACCATTTTGGGAGTTGAGACTTTTGATGCGCGTATCCATAAATCATAATCCATAATCATATAATATTTCTTCTGCCAACCACCAATTTTTTTTAGAAATGACTTTCTAAAAAAAGTAGCTTGTTGTCTAACTATGTCTGGATTTAATAAAAGATTATTAAATGTTACAGTTGGACTATAAAGTTTAGTAAATTTATCATTTTTCGTGAAATAAGATTGTATATTCCCAATCAACCATTCATTATTATTAGTATCAAAAATATTACTAATAGAAATAAACGTATTATTTAGGTAATAATCATCAGAGTTTAACCATCCAATAATCTCTCCATTTGCTAATTTTAATCCTTTGTTTAATGCGTCTGCTTGACCTTCATCTTTTTCGGAAATCCATGTTAAGTGAGTATATTTTTTTAGAATATCTAAAGTATTATCATTAGATCCACCATCAATGATAATATGTTCAAAATCAGTGTAATTTTGATTCAATATAGAAAGAATATTCTTTTCAATAAATTCACCTTGATTATATGAAGGTGTAATAATACTAATTTTCATTTTTCACCATTTTTTTGTGCCCAAAGATTCTTTCTGCTAATTTGTGAAATTGCAAATCCCATTGCTATTAAATATGTTGTCATAGATCTATTTCCAAAAGTATTTCCAGATACTTGCTCAACAAAATATTCAAATAAAACCATTGTTAGAATGGTTAAACCAAATATAATTTGTATATTAATTTTATAATATGTCATCATTTTTGTCAATTCATTCTTAATTATAAATAAAAAGCTTATTATAAACATAGTAATTAAAGAAAAGCCAATAATTCCCGTGGTAAATAGAATTGATGCTAAACCAAAATCAGTATTATTTGTAGTTGCATACGCTGAACCAAAATCAGTTGTTACCAGATTTGAAAAAAAATTAGAATTTGAATGAATAAAACCTGTGCCAAAAAAAGGCATAGTTGAAAAAATCTCATAGCCTAATCCAATTGCATAAAAACGTAAACTTAGATTGCCAGTGCCTTGCTGAGTTTCAATATATCCATCTTGAAACCTTTGAAGAATAATCGCTGCGTCTATTTGAAAAATATTTAGGATAAAAAACATACCTATTCCAAATATAATAAAATATAATAAAATCTTTTTACGATTTTTTGATTGTTTGGAAAGGAAATACATTGAACCCAAAATCATTAAAACTAGTACAATCATTCTTGTTCTTCCAACAAAAAGTATAATACCTAATATGCTAATAAAAAGTTCAACATAATGAATCTTTATAATTCTTCTTTCCTTTGTAATAAATTGAATTGTCCAAAATACTATAACAAAATAGTTGAAAAACTCAGGCAAATAGACTCTTATAAAATTACCATAACCACCAGATACAACACCATGGGCAACACTATAGCCCAAAATATTGCTAATAATAGCTAAGCTCCCAGTAATAATTCCTCCAATGCGAAGAAAATTAATAAAGTTAAAAAAATCTTTTTGTTTAGTAATTAAGAAAATCGGAAATAAGAAAGCTGAATAATATAAATATATCCCTCCAACACGCAAAGCATAATTAAAACTTTCTCTTCCAGTAAAAAATGATGAATAGAAAATCAAAAAAACAATATAACTTAAAACAATTAAATTAAGTTTTATAATACTTTTTTCTGGTATTGTAAGTATTTTCTTATTGAATAATACTTTAGCCAATACCATAATGTTTAGTAGTATTAATAGAAAATCGCTTGGCTTTCCTATTCCGGGTATTCTATATGCCTCTAACGCATTAAACATTCCAAAGAAGTTTGTAATAACAAGAATGAGTAAAAATAATAACATTAACATATTAATATTTCTTAATTATTTTTATTGATTTCATAAAATCTATCTTATTAAATGTGGTGATTTGTTTATTTCTTTTATAATCAAGGATATTACATTTCTTTGCTAAATAAATATAGCGCATACTAATAATATGATTCATATTCATTTATACAATTTTCGATCATTTCAATTCTGTTGATCCACTGGTGTTTAGCTTTAATTATAGAATAATTTTTATTAATTAAATCTTGATAATTATCAAAATTGTTTAATATATACTCCAATTGTTCAACAGGTTGAACATCATCAATCTCAATAATTGGATTATAATCAAATAATGCTCTCATATCATTTGGTATTTTACCTAAAATCAGACATTTCGAAGCCATTGATTGAAGATATCTATTAGTCATTGTTGAAATATATCCACTTCTTTTTGGATCTGTTATGTTTGAAGGAACGCAAATAGATATTTTTGAATTTGCGAGTCCACTAATAAATTCATCTCTAGACTTAAAAATAATATCACCTTTCTTTTCTTCATGTATATAGTTAAAGTTTCTATTTTCGCAGAAAGGTTTGATTTTATTATGATACCATTCCCATTTCCTACCAAATTGTAAAACATCAATTTCACGCTCGCTACATTTTATATTTGTATAAATACAAATATTTATGCCTTCAGGTACCCAAAAAGACTTAAATTTTTTTATATTTAAACTATTAAAATATGTAGATGATTGCATACTCGTATTGAACAAAAGATTAATATTATATTTACGTATAATTTTTTCAATATCTTGAAAATTTGGCTCCCAAGCATCATACATGAAAATCATTTTTAATTTAGCAGGGAACAAAAAAAAGGGTAATGCCTTGGCAATTGGAAGACCAATT
>SWCB01015984.1_pt1 | contig 11017 bp, 7 predicted proteins | sample 4692901 | NCBI WGS metagenome assembly SWCB01 (sample SAMN10267276, study PRJNA491770) | bioreactor metagenome | isolation source: DHS bioreactor inoculated with subseafloor sediment | place: Japan: off Shimokita Peninsula | collected 2006-08
CCATAACCGCTGCCAGAAAACCAGCCCGCCAGCCAGGACATAATCGCCAGGGGTGGCAGCATGACCATCAAACGATCGGCTACCAGCTGCCAATGGACCCTCTTTGCCAATGCCAACACAAAAATAGTCACCCAGGCACCCACCACTGCCCCAGGCCAAACCATACCGCCTTCATGCAAACCTAATGACTGCCAACCCGAGTCAACGATGGCAGCCGGCTGCCATATAAAATAAGCCAGCCGCGCACCCAACCAGGCACCCACCAGCAACCACAATCCAGCCACAACCCACTGGAGATCCTTTTTTTTCTGTGCACCCACCACCCGCCAGATGGCCAGGGAAGCACCAGCTCCTACCAAAAATGCATACCAGTTCACAATCAACCTCGATTAAAAATTATCTCTGTCATTGGCTGACAAGTCAAATATAAATTTCGTTTACTATCTATTGAGGTCCATCTCTATTCAGGAATTCTCCCCCATGAAAATTTGATGGAAAGGAAAAACCCCACCACACCTATATCCTAACCATTTCAAAAAAGCACAAAATTCCCCAACATTAAAATAACATTAGAAATGTTAAAAAAACATTGAATTAATTATTTCTAGAAAAAACTTTTTTCTGACCCTTTTTTACCCGTGTCAATGGATATCAAGCTTCAATTGTTTGACTCTATGAGTCAATTTTTGAGTCAATTTTCACAATTTTTGACTCAAAACCCTCTTTTTTTATGACAATTGAGTCTATTTTGACTCTTATGATTGCACCTTGAAATGGCGGGGTTTTTTCTTCCGATAATTACCGGTTTTTAAATTTCATAGAAACTTTTATTTCAAGAAATAATTGGTGTCATTTCCATAATTCGTGGTTCTGTTATTTCTCAATGAAAAAACAGACACCAACCCCTTTTAATGAGATGTACCAAATTATTCATATTTTAAGGCGGTGACTGGTTCCAGGGTGGCTGCACGTAACGCTGGATACAAACCAGACAAAAAGCCAACCAATGTGGCAAAAATGATGGAAAACAGTAATAACCACACCGGTGTTTCTGCAGATAATCCGGCGGAGATATAGCCCTGTTCCTGTGCCTGGCTGGCCAGGAATTGCATCGAAACCACATTCAGGGCGTATCCACCCAGCCAACCTAATAAAGCACCCCCCAAACCACCTAAAAAGCCGATACCGGCTGCTTCCCCGAGGAAAATTGTCAGAACATCCCGATTGGTGGCTCCAACTGCTTTCATGAGCCCAATTTCGCGCGTCCTTTCCAGAATTGCCATGGTCATGGTATTGGCGATCCCGATGGCGGCTACCAGGAGGGCGATCGCCCCAATCCCACCGAAAACAACCTGCAGGATCACGAAAAAGCTATTGATGCCCTCGACGGTACTTTGGGGTGAGTATGCCATATACCCCATGTCATTGATCTGCTGGGTAATATCCATCACGACATCCGGGTTTTCCGCCCGCACAATCACATTGTTATAGCCATCTTTGTTGCGGTTAATTCGAATACCATTGTTAAACCAGGTGTTCCAGGCTTCCAACTCATCCATGGACACAAAAAATTGTCCATCAGCTTCGTTGCGCATTTCCTTCAGAATGCCAACAATTTTTAGCTCAACCGTTTTATGAACTTCCTGTCCATCGCTGGTCCATTTGGTCAATTTCAATTTGACGCGTTGATCCAGCAAATCAGGTATTTCGGGCATTTCCTGACCGGGTCTTAAATTGGGATCGTAAAAATTTTTCACCATCCAGCTACCAGCGATGATAGTGCCCTTGCGCAAATCCAACGTTCCGCGATCCAGATCATACCCCAGATCATCCAGATTCTCGGTTTTGACGCCCATGAAGCCCGCCCAAGTTTCTAGTTTTCCGAATTTAATAAAGCCCTGCCCATACATATAATCACGTGGAATCACCGACTGAACACCAGGAATTGCCGCGATTTCGTCCAAAACGGAAGGAGTCAACAATTTAACCGAACTGACAGCTCCACTTCCTCCGCCACCGCCTCCCATTGGGACGGCGACTTCATACATAACATCACCATAATTAGGATAGACCTCAATCTTGCTCAAATCGTCAATGCCCCACAGGTTACTGGTAGCGCTCTTCTGTAGCCCGGTTGCCAGTGACACCAGCAAGACTACCGCAGCGGTGCCAATCACCACCCCTACAGCAGTCAGAACGACACGTCCTTTGCGGCGGCGTAAATTTTCAGAAATTAAACTAACCAGGTCCCAAAAACGCATGCTTTACTCCTGATCATCCCTTGGGTCCCGGGATAGGCATTGCCGGCTCTTCAAATTGTGGCACCTCTTCCTGATATTCGCCAGGAAATGGCATGTTTTGCTCTGGTTGCTCTTTTGCACTGCCCAACCCTAAAAGACCTTTGAAAAACCGCAGCACTTTTTGGAAGAATGTTTCTGGTAGTTCTTCCATGGGTGGCTGCATGCCGCCATTGTTTTCTCCCGGCATGGGTTCAAATTCAGGCATCGGCTCAACCATTACCGTTAATCTTTGTTCTATTTTTCGCGGTTGGTTGAAATCATCCGTATAAGATACAGACACGAGCAATTCGAGTTCACCTTCCTGATAAGGCATCGCCATGGCATCCATCGTGAAATAACCACCTGGCTCTAAAGAACCAACCAGAATCGTGTTTTCAGTCAAATCTGCGTTCTCAGAAGTTATCATCAGGGTACCTAATACAGCGGTTGTTTTACCGAGGTTTGTCATTTGAATCGGCAATGGATTCATTTGTCCGGCCATAAAAAATCCCGGGTTGCGATAAAAACCAATTTCAACTTTTGGCAGGGAATACACCAGTAACGTGATCACCTGATCATCCACCACGCGCTCCCCTTTATCATTTAGATAAGTGAAGGATATCTTAAATGGATAGGCACCCGGATTTGCAGTAACATTTACGATCAACTGTGCCGAGGCTTTCACCAGTTGCCCTACTTTGGCTTCATCAATATAGATCAAATTGGAAGATCCAATCGGGGCAAATACCGAAAGGTCAGCCCCAGTGCCAGTTACACCACCCGCTTGCTGCCCTCCAGTGCCATCCTGTCCACTGGGTACTGTCACACCACCACCCAATACCATGGTCACATCATGTGCATCCACGGCACCCAAATTGCGAATATCGACGGAAAGGTTGAAAATTGACCCCGACTGCAAGGGGTTAACATCCACCTCATACCCACTCACCACCAACTGTGCCCGTGCCTGTAACGTGGGTGTCACTGTAGGTTGTGCAGTGGTGTAAACAGGAATTCGTAAATCTACTGTTATGCTGAATCGTTCACTATAACCGACGCCATTCACATCGGTGTAGGAAGCGTTGGCTACAATCGATCCGGAAGCATAACCCCATAAACTTGCATTGGCACGCATTGGTTGTGAAATTTCAACCGAGGCTCCTGTATCTATAAAGGGTACAGCCCGCATACCACCTGAATCTAATGGGAGAAAATCGGTGCTTTCAAAAGTCAGCACCAAATTATAGACATCGCTTTGACCATCATTTTTGAGACGTATTTTTAACGTGAAATCACTTCCAGGGGAAACACGATCAACACCGAAATCATATGAGGTGATCACTAACAGAGGTCGCTCAGATGGAATTGTCGGTTCAGGCGTATCCAAAGCCAGTTCAGTTGGAACTACTGTTGTTGTATCTACTACCGGTGGATCATCCTGAGCACTACCTATTAAAGGGCTGGACACAATTAACATCATTACAGCAATTAAACTGGTGAGGGATGCAAATTTGATTAATTTCTTCATGGTTTATACTTCCTCAATTTCTTCTTCCGGGATTTCAAAATGCGAAGCAGCTTCATATTCTGCTTCACTGACGGTTGACCCATCCAATAAATAAATAATATTGCTGGCAAATTGACACATACGCACATCATGGGTCACCACAATGACCGTACGGCCTTCCATATTCAGTCTGGATAAAAGTTTCATGATGCCAAAACCGCTACTGGTATCCAGGTTGCCGGTCGGTTCATCGGCTAATATGATGGGTGGATTGTTCACCAATGCCCGCGCTACCGCTACGCGTTGTTGCTGACCCCCGGATAATTCGGTTGGCCGGTGCAACGCTCGTTTGGCAAGACCCACCTGACTTAATAAGCGTGCAGCCTGTTGCTGGCGTTCTTTTTTCGAGACTCCGGTAAAGCGCATCGGGAAAATCACGTTTTGCATGGCGGTCATGCTGGGGATTAAGTTGAAGGATTGAAAAATAAACCCAACACTCTTACGGCGAAACAAACCCAGGTCATTTTCATCCATTTGATCCAGGTAACGGCCATTCACCTGGATTGTGCCACTGGTCGCACGATCCAAACCACCCAGCAAATACAGCAGGGTGCTTTTCCCGGAACCAGAGGGCCCCATAATGACCGTCAGTGATCCAGGTGCAATATCCAGGTCTACCCCTGCCACCGCATGTACCTTTTGTGTCCCCATGCTGAAGGTTTTCCATAAATTACGAATTTGAATAACCGGTTGTTCACTCATAAGCTAAAAGAACATCCTTGTTGGGGAAAGTGTACTGATCTGTGCCATTACAAATCCTGGCAATGCTTTTAAGATGATGAAAATCAGCACAGCGATCAGGGTAGCCAGCCATGCTTTTCCAGTTTTCAAACCCGAAATTTTCATAGCACCCAGCCCCATGAGTACAATTTGCCAGATAAGATAAATATCAAAAATAGCCAATAAAGCGCTTACATAAGACATAAAACCCGTTGCGTCTTGGACGATGAATCCTGACAATCCCGGCTGCGAAATTAATTGTTTGGTAACCAGAATAGCAATGATCTGAATGAGATCGCGCAGAAGAAAGGGCACACTACTCCAGGCGACAATATTTAAAGCCGAGCGGCTACTGCTGCGGCTGCCATTCAACGTTAATGATAAATGAAATATACTGCCCAGCAAAATCCAACCCAGCCAGATTCCAATTAATTTACCAATAAGTGGAAACACAATAGTCACAACCGGACTAGCACCAATATTGACTGCATCCTGATACTGTTGTTGCTGTTCTGGGCTGTAATATTCAAACATTTCTGGCTCAGCCCCGCCTTGCGATAATTGCCCCACCAAAGGTGACGAAACCAGCACCAGCACCAGTGCCGTGATCATTAAAGCGACCAGTGGCGCAATCCAGACTGCATGCTCTTTCTCTGCAATTTCATCAATTGTTTTCCGCGGTCTGAAGAGAATGGGCAAAAACCAGCGGGCTATAAATTTGCGGGGTTTTCTCTCTAATTCAAAATCAATATCATTATCTGCCATGCTTTACCTCCAACCGGAGAAATGAAATAAAAAAGGCCCCTGAAAAAGGCTCTCTAAATAAGACGAACTAACACGAAAAAAAGTTTCAACAAGAACTCAATTGTACTTTGATCTATAAAAAATAGTACCAAAATTGATTAGCCATGCTGTGATCTGCGGTCAGAACGAAATTTTTCTATTGGATTTGGGTTGTTTTATAATGAATAAGAATTTAGAGGAGGATGCTATGCAATTAAGAACCGGTTTGGAACTAAATTTTTCGGGCAGGGTCTTAGCCTGGGCATTAGATCACCCGGGTTGTTTTGCTTACGGACAGGATGAACAGGAAGCACTATTGCGCTTAACCCAGGCATTTATTGCCTATCAACACTGGGTACATTTCAAAACAGGTGAAAGATCCTGGTTAATAGATGATCATGATATTGAAGTGCGCCTGTTGGAGAGTTTCAGGGTCTATTTTATAAACGACAACTTCGAGGTGACAGATCGGGAAGGCTATGAAGTCAATGCCTGGTTTCAAACCGATTGGATTCCATTGAAAGAATCAGAAATTGAACAGGGATTATTGCTGATGGATTGGTCGCGGAAAGATCTTCTGGATTTGTTGGCAGGCATCCCAGTGGAGTTGCGCGAGAAAAAGTTTGCAGGGGAGCGCTGGGATATTTTGGGCATTGTGAAACATCTTGGCGGTGCTGAATGGTGGTACCTGGATCGCCTGGGACTGACAAATCTGACCCGTGATCAGGTGCCCAAAGACCCATTTCAACGTTTGGAAGTCGTCCGCGCTCAGGTGAAACAAGCCATGCCACAATTAGTGGGTAAAGAACTGGTGATTGGTAAAAATGGCGAGTTTTGGAGCCCGCGAAAATTATTGCGTAGAATATTATGGCACGAGAAGGACCATATTCATCACATTTATAAGTTGATTTGAATCGTTTCGTTAATTTGTAATATTTAAGAACAAAACTCCTGAGTTTTTTTTCTCAGGAGTTTTATGAAAGGGGGAAACAAACAGATCGAAAAATTCAATCGATTGATGGAAGCGTATTTTTATACAAGCAGGTCTGACCAATCAACATGATGTAATAAACCCACCTGAATTACCGTTCTGAATGGAGATTAACCACACTCAAAGCAGCAAACATGACAGCAACAATTCCAACGACAATATATACAATTCCGGCCATGATAAACCTCTTCTTTCCTTCAAAAACCAATCAAACATCCAATTTCCTGGATCGTGTTAACAATAACACCACGATACGGGTTAAGGTTCGGCTACTGGAAGGGTTCTTGCCTGTCAACTGGTGGAAATTTAACCTGATCTTTAAGGCAGGTACTTTACCTGCAAACCGGCTGAAATCAGATGACCTGTTCGCAGCGCTACAAAATGACCATCTAGAAAACCCGTTTCAGGTACGACGACTCCCAGTACGCTTTTTCTTTTATTGAATGAACCCTAGCATCGTGTTAGACGGGGTCAACAGGAAAAAAGTTCCCGTATTGATATAATGGATTGAGATTTATCCATCTGAACAATCACAATCTCCTGTTTCTATCAGCCGGACAGCACGGTCGTAGAACAGGTACTGCCAGGCCCAATTAATAAGCACCAGCAGACGATTTCGAAAGCCAACCAGTTGCATCAAATGAACAAATAGCCACACCACCCACGCCAGCCACCCATGTAAACGAGCACCAAACAATTCGGCGACCGCCTGGTTGCGCCCAATGGTGGCCATGGAACCCAAATCCTTGTAGTGAAATGGTTGTAAAGGTTCAGATTTGATCATGTGCAAAAGATTCTTAACCGCCAGATCAGCTTGCTGCATGGCGACCGGCGCTACCATAGGCAAGGGTTGCCCACTTGCATCCTGTAGATAAGCAGCATCTCCGATTAGAAATACCTTTTCATCCTGCGGGAGTTGTAATGTTGGTAAAACTTTAATTCGCTTTTGCGGCCATTTCTCCTGCGCCAATTCCCGCACCAGACTGGCTGCCTGTACGCCAGCCGCCCAAATTAATGTTTGGGTGGGCAATTGCTCATTTTCTCCAAGTTGGATCAACTTGCCATCATAGCTCGCGACCAATGTGTGCAGCCGTACTTGCACTCCTTTATGGGTCAATGCTTCAAGTGCAGCGCTGGAAGATTCTGGTGCTAAATGTGCTAAAAGCCGGTCAGCTGCTTCCAGAAGCACAACCTGAACCAGATCATGATCCAAATCAGGATAGTCTTTCTGCAATACGCGCACCAGTTCTGCAATCGCGCCAGCCATCTCTACACCGGTTGGGCCTCCTCCAGCAATCACAAAGGTCAACATGGCACGCCTGACAATTGCATCATCTTCCAGCATTGCTCTTTCAAACCGGTTCAGAATGTGGTTGCGAATAGCCTGGGCTTCCTGCAAGTCTTTTAATCCAAAACTATGTTCTTCGAGAGATTGCTGATTAAAGAAATTTGTCTCACTTCCCACTGCCAGGATCAAATAATCATATGAAAGCGAAGTTTGTTGTGTAATGATCTTTCTCTCTTTCAAATCAAGAGAGGTCACCTCACTCATGATAAACGTCAGGTTTTTCTGTGTTCGTAAAATTCCTCGAATGGGATGAGCAATTTCGTCGGGCGAGAGCCCGGCTGTTGCCACCTGATACAGCAAAGGTTGAAAGAGGTGATAATTATTACGATCAACCAGGGTTACGTTCACTGGTGCTTTGGCAAGCGCTTTGGCAGCGCGCAATCCGCCAAATCCCGCACCAACGATAACAACCTGCGGAAGTTGATAATCAATTGTGGCCATTTTCCACCTCCAAAATTTTTATCGTATTGTGACTTTGTTCACAATAATTAATACTATTTTAGTCTTATTTGTATTGTTTACAATAATTTGGTCAAGGTTTTATGCAATTGTAGCGGTTGAAACCGGTTTGTATTCTCCCTCACTCAAACCTTCGATTTCCGCCTTATCATCGCCAGGGGAATATTGACCACATCTTTGATACCCAGGAAATATACCACCACCAGGTAAACAAAAAACCCGATACCACCCCCTACAACCAGTTGAATCAAATCTGAAGCTGGCAGCGCTTTCCCTAATAACAATACCGCTACCGCCATTACCCCGGTTGCCAATAACGCTTTGGACAAGTCAATCAAAATCCTTTTAATGTCCACTCCCTTCCAGCGAATGGAGAGAATCAACATTCCAATCGAAGCCTCGATTAACACCGCCAGTCCATTGGCAAAAGCTGGACCGCCATGTGAAATACCGCCCTGCTCTATCGGACGGGTGAACCAGATGGCCAGACCAATATTAATCATCGTGGTAAAAATCGAAATGTAGAGAGGCGTATAAGTATCCTGCTGAGCAGAAAAAGCACGCACCACAACTTCCAGCATGGATTGGCTGATCAGTGCTAAGGTATAGAATCGCAAGGCGTAATAGACCAATTGGGTACTTTCGGCTGTGAACTCGCCGCCTTCAAACAATACCCGAATGATCGGTTCTCCAAATAAAATCAGCGCAGCAGCGGCCGGTATCGCCAGGGTTAAAATAGCCCGTAATGATCCACTAAATGCTTTGCGTTGTGCGGCAACATCTTTTTGTGCTGCCAGTGCTGCCATGGTCGGGAAGACAGCAATCCCAATAGCTGTGCCAATCAGTGTCCAGGGCATGTTCATTAAACGAAAAGCAAAATCCAGCGCAGCCAGGCGACCTTCGCCCAATCGTGAACTGAGGGTGGCATTCAGCCAGTTGATACTGGCACGTGCCATCAACAGATCAATAATGCGCGGCAGCATTAATATCGCCACTTTTCGCACAAATGGATCAAAGGACAGCAAAGGACGCCATTGGACTTTGTAATGCAATAAGGCAGGAATTTGAATCAATAAATGTAAAAGCGAACCCAAAACAGCACCCCAGGCGATCCCATAGATGCCCCATGTGGGTGCGAATACCAAGGCACCAAAAATGATCCCGGCGCTATACAAAGAAGGAAGCAAGGCCGGCGTAATGAAATGTTCATGCGCATACAGGGTGGATGTCAGGATGCTGGATATAGAAAAGATGATGGTTGAAAGCAGCAAAACCCGCATCAGGTTGATGGTTAAGACCTGAACATCGGCCGGGTATAGCGCACCCACGCCCCATTTGGATGTCACCAAAAATGGTGCAAATAAGAACGCCAACACAGACAGTGACAACGTGATCAGAAATATCCAGTTGATAACCTTGCTGAACAGATCACTGGCGTTGCCTACCTTCTCCAAGCGTTCTTTATATACCGGAATAAAAGCAAAACCGAGCGCACCACCCGAAAGCATGGTGTAGATCAACTCCGGAACGACGTTCCCGGCAGTGAAGGCATCCAGAACTGCGCTGGTGCCAAATTGGCCTGCGATAATCCGTTGGCGCAGCAGACCTACCACAATGGATGCCCCCCAGCCGGCACTGATAATCAGGGTTGAACGGGCGATCAATCCGACTTTACTTTTTGATGTGCTCGTTTCAGGAGAAGGGTCTGATGGCATGCTGCTCTCTTACTCCAGAATGTCCAGTTTGATAAAAGAAGCAGCCAATTTTTTTTGTTGTTTTGAATCAGCAAAGAAAATATCCAGCGTTTCTTCACCATCCCCTTCCAAACGTACATTGATCACCAATCCTTCTCCAAAGGATGGATGACGCACTTTCATACCGGGTCGATAGGTAGCTTCTTTCTTTTTTTCTCTTTGAGGTCCGTCTGATTTTTGTGGAAGAATCGCAGCGTACCCTTGCTGTGCACCATCCAATCGCTTTTCACGGTTGGCATTCACACTATCCCAGGTATGAGCTGTCTTTTTTTCATCCCAGCTTTCGAAATAAGATTCTTCCTGCTTGAAACGGTTTCTAGCTGCATCCCGACGGTAGGATCCTCTCTCCCAACGGTCGTATCCCCGTTGAGTAGCCGATCTTACCGGGGATTCCATTTGCACCAGTTGATCCGGGACATCTTTGAAAAATCGTGATGGATATTGGGTTTCATAAGAGCCAAACATATTACGACGTTCAGCCCGCACCAGGTAGAGCTGATCACGAGCGCGGGTGATGCCTACATAAAACAAACGGCGTTCTTCAGCCATTTCTTCTTCTTCCTCAAAGGAGCGGTTATGTGGTAAGAGCCCATCATCCAGCCCAATGATAAAGACCCGATCAAATTCCAGACCTTTGGCAGCATGCAAGGTTAGGAATGTCGGGCTATCCAGTTTTTCCGCGATCGTATCCTGATCGGAAACAAGTGCCAGATTCTCGAGTAGTGCTGCCAAACCCGGTTCTTCAAATTCAAAAGCCTGACGGCGCAACTCCTGGACGTTTCCCCAGCGGTCAATTACCTCTTCCTCAGAACCATCCTGCAAATAATCCCGATATTCCACATCCAGAAGGATGCGATCGAATAAATCCGGCAGGGAAACTTTATCTTTAATCTCCAGCCAGGCAGCCATCAAACGAGCAAACTGATAGATGGAAGCAGCGCTGCGATCCAACGCAGCCCAAATTTCCGATTCTTGCCCCAATAGTCCCAGTTCCTGCAAAACATCCCCCAGGTTGCTATCCATCAAGCGCGCCACTTCTGCCAGCTTCTCAACAGATTTACTACCGATTTTTCTGGGTGGCACATTAATCACGCGCCGGATGCTGACTTCATCTTT
>SWCB01013847.1_pt1 | contig 11016 bp, 12 predicted proteins | sample 4692901 | NCBI WGS metagenome assembly SWCB01 (sample SAMN10267276, study PRJNA491770) | bioreactor metagenome | isolation source: DHS bioreactor inoculated with subseafloor sediment | place: Japan: off Shimokita Peninsula | collected 2006-08
ACTCACCAAATGATGAGTCCTTTTGACTGCCATACGATTTTTTATAGCCTATTTTGCCATATAATTTTTTATAGCCCTATTATGTGTTCGCCACATTATTTTTTAAAGGGCCCTTATTTAGAAGATTCAATCATTAACTTCACTAAGTTATTTGAAAATTCAGTTGGATCTTCAATTGGAAGTCCTTCAATAAGCATTGCTTGATGATATAAAAGTGATGCATACTCATCAATTTTATTGCTGTCTTTTTGAAAAACACTTTCCACTGCTCTAAACAAATCATGATCAGGATTAATTTCTAAAATCTTTTCTGCTTTAATATCTTGTTGATTTGGCATCGATTTTAAAATCTTTTCCATCTCTAAACTAAGTCCTTCACCAGAAACTAAACACACTGGTGAATCTTTAAGTCTAGCCGTTAATTTAACATCTTTGACTTTGTCTTTTAATGCTTTCTTTAATGCTTTTAATATATCTTTATGTTCTTTTTCTTTTACTTTTAAATCTTCTTTTTTTGTATCATCTACAAAATCTGCTTCACCTTGTTGAACAGATTTAAATGGTACTTCATCATAACTATTTAAGATTTGAATCATGAACTCATCAATCTCATCAGTAAAGAGTAAAACTTCATACCCTTTTTCTTTCATCATGTCCATTTGTGGTAGATTTAAAATACTTTGTTTTGATTTTCCTGTTGCATAATAAATTGCTTTTTGATCTTCTGGCTTTCTTTCAATATATTCTTTAAAAGTAACATAATCATCTGATTGAGATGTTTTAAACATAATTAAATCTTTTAAAGTATCTTTATGAATACCAAATTGATCATAGACACCATACTTAAGTGTATTTTTATATGCTTCATAAAAATCGATATAAAGTTCTCTTTCATTTTTAAGCATATTTTCTAATTCATTTTTGATTTTCTTCTCTAGATGAGAAGCTATCTTTTTCACTTGTCTATTTTGTTGTAGTAACTCTCTAGAAATATTTAGTGATAAATCTGCAGAATCCACTAGACCTTTAACAAATTTAAAGTGATCTGGAAGAAGGTCTTTATTCTTATCTTGAATAAACACACCTTTTGAATATAGTTGTAATCCCTTCTCATACTTCTCGCTATAAAAATCATAAGCAGGTTTTTTAGGAATAAACAACATCGCGGTATAAGTAAGCATACCTTCAACTTTTGTATGAATCACCTTTAAAGGATCTTCATAATCTCCAAATTGACGTTTATAAAAGTCGTTCATTTCTTCATCTTTGATGTCTGACTTTTGTCTTTTCCAAATTGGAATCATTTGGTTTAATGTTTCTTTTTCTAATTTAGGTTTTTTGTCATCACCGTTATCAACCATGATGTTGACTGGGTATCTAACATAATCAGAATATTTCTTAACCAATGATCTTAAAGTGTATGTTTCTAAATATGTAGAATAATCTTCTTCATTTTCTTTATCATCTTCATGAAGATATAAAACAATTCTTGTGCCTACGTCTTCTTTTTCAATTTCATCAATCGTATAAGATGACTCACCTTTTGAAGACCATTTATATCCAGTATCAGCATATGGACTTCTTGTATAAACCTCTACTTTATTAGAAACCATAAATGCTGAGTAGAAACCAACACCAAATTGCCCAATAATATCAATATCTTCTTTTTCTAATTTTTCTAAGAATTGTTTAGATCCACTTTGAGCAATCGTTCCTAAGTTTTCAATTAACTCAGCTTCAGTAAACCCAATTCCATTATCTCTAATGGTAAGTGTTCTACTTTCTTTATTTGGTTCTAACCAAATTTCATATTCTGCTGATGATACTTTATCATCAGTAAGTGATACATAATGTCTCTTATCGATTGCATCACTTGCGTTAGAAATCAATTCTCTTAAAAAGATTTCTTTTTGTGTGTAAATTGAATGTGTCATTAAATGCAATAATTTTTGTGATTCCGTCTTAAATTGTTTTGTCTTTGACATTTTATCGCCTCCATTAAAAATTGTAGTAAATTTAAGTATCTATGTCAAGATTTTTGTGCAATCACATCAATTTCAATAAGACCATTTTTTGGCAATCTTGAAACTTCTATGGTAGATCTAGCTGGTTTATGCTCTTTAAAGAAGTTTTGATATATTTCATTGACAGTTGTAAACACTGATAAATCTTTTAAATATATAGTGACTTTACACACATCTGTGATTTTAAAATCTTCTGACGTTAGGATTGCTTCTATATTTTTTAATACTTGTTTGGTTTGTCCTTCAATATCATTTGATACAAACTCTTGAGTATTGGGATCAATACCCAATTGTCCAGAGGTATATAATGTTTTTTGTTCTAATATTGCTTGACTATATGGTCCGATTGCTTCTGGTGCTTCTTTTGTGTGTACATATTTCATGCTCTTTTCTCCTTTGGTATTCTTGTGTTCATTTGATTTTTATAGATAAATTGTCTTGAGTATAAAAACTCAGTAACAAAATTAATGATCATAGTTCCACCTAAAACGATGTATTCATTGACGTTTATACTAACTAATGCATCTCCCCACCATGTGGATAGCGGTGTGAATATTAAGTAAAAAATAAATATTTTGGTCATTGCGATGGGTACATTGTTAGCTGATTTAAATGTAAATCTCCGATTAATAGTAAAGTTCCATAAAACCGATAATGTTAATGCAGTTAAATATGCTGTATCATAATCTAAATACATAACCTTATCCATAAATGTGTATGATATAGCTTGAATAGCACCTGCTGATATAGAAAAAGCTGTAAATTTAGTAAATTGAATCATATCTGAGTATTTGATTTTCATTGGATATTTACGATGTTAATTTTCTCCTTAATTTCAGTTTCATAATCAATATCAGCAATATACGATAGACTTGTATATGCTGCATCAATTAAAGCTTCTTCTAGAGACTTCTTATATTTTGAACTTAAGAATCCAGCAAGTAGTGCGTCTCCAGCTCCTACAGTCTGATTGACTTTAATATCAGGCACTGTAATCTTATAACAATGTTCTTTTGAAACATATATAGATCCTTGTTTACCTAAACTAACAATCACTTCTAAAACGCCAGACTCTATAATACTTAAAGCTTCTTCTATGATCTCTTTATCTGAGGATAGTTTTTTATTTGTATAATACTCTAGTTCTTCCAGATTTGGTTTAATGATATGGGGACTTGCGGTTAATCCTACTTTTAACCAATCTTTTGAAGTATCCAATACTATTTCTCTGCATAAAGGCTTTAAAGTTTCGATCATGACTTTATAAACATCAACGTCATAATTAATCGGTGCACTACCTGAAATGACTAAAACATCATTTTTTTTAATGATTGATTTTAATAACATGATGAGTTCATCTAATTTAGTCAGCTCTATCTGAGGGCCAGATTCATTGATCTCATAGGTAGTCACTTTTGCTTGATCAAATATCTTTAAATTCTCTCTTGTCTCTTTGTCGACATGAACAAATTGGTGATCAATATGTGCTTTGGACATTGTTTTTTCAATGTATTTCCCATTAGCGCCTCCAACAAAACCAGTCACAAATGTTTTTTCTCCAAGGTTTTTTAATACTTTAGAAATATTTATACCTTTACCACCTGCAAGTTTTCTTTTATCAAGTAGTTTAACATGTTTTTCTGATTCAAGATTTTTGACATCTATCATCACATCAATTGCAGGATTCAATGTTACTGTAATAAACACAAGCATCACCTCTTATATCTATTATATTACTTTAACACTTATATTGAAAGCATACAAAAAAACACCTTGATCAATGATCAAAGTGTTATACAGTGTTATCCATAAAATCAAATTTATTTTCCAGTTTTTTAAAAATTCTGATAATGATATAACTGATTAGTAAATAGAAAACAGCAGCTAAGAAAAACGGTGATATTGTGAAATCTCTAGATACGATTTCTTTTACATTTCTCATTAAATCTGAAATAGCAATCACAGTCACTAATGATGTATCTTTAATGAGTGTAATCACTTCATTTGTTATGGTTGGCATTTCTTTTCTAATCGCTTGTGGCATAATGACATGTCTATAAGTTAGATATCTTGAAGCACCCATCACTTGAGCACTTTCTTCTTGATCTTTTGGTAAAGATTCAATACCCGCTCTTAAGATTTCTGTGAAATATGCTGCATAATTGAGTATAAACGCAATATACGCGACCATCATTCTATCTACAGCTATTCCAAATGCAGGTAACCCAAACATAAAAAAGAAAAGTTGTAACATGAGTGGCGTTCCTCTAAATAACCATGTGTAAAAAGAAATAAAGCGACGATAAACAATATTTAAACGATAAGTCATTGCGATTAAAATACTTATAGGAAAAGAGAAAGCGAGTGTCACAAAGAATATTCTAAGTGAGACACTAGCTCCGCTTCCTAAGTATTTAATGGTTTCGATCAAGTACTCCATTATGATAAGAAAATATCTTCGTCAAACCAATTTTCAGAGATTTGTGCAGCTTTTCCATCTGCAACCATCTCAGCTAATACTTCATTGATCTTATCTCTTAAATTTGCTGATTCTAATCTAAAGCCTATACCATACTCTTCTTCACCAAAGTTATCTTCTAAAGCAGCATATACTCCTGAATTTTGACTCATGATATATCTACCCATAATCTCATCAATAACTACAGCATCTACAGTTCCATTTTGAAGTTCTAATAAAGCTGCATTATATGTATCAAATTTCACAAGTTCACCTAAATCATCAACAATAGCACTTGCATTGACTGCATCTTCTGCTGCACTTGATATTTGAACGCCTAATGTTGATCCGATTAAATCATCCATAGTTGTAATATCAGATCCTGCCTTAACCATAATCATTTGAGTGTTTGCAAGATATGCATTAGAAAAAGACATTTCTTCCAATCTTGATTCATTAATGGTTAAACCATTCCAAATCATATCGATAGTCCCAGCATTAAGTTCTAAAACTTTTGCGTCCCAGTCAATCGGTTGAAATCTGACCTCAACACCTAAACGTCTTCCGACCTCTTTAGCTAAATCAACATCAAATCCAACAAGATTACCATCGTTATCTCTAAATCCCATTGGCGCAAACGTATCATCTAACCCAACAATCATGTACCCTCTTGATTCAATATCTTCCCATGTTTGTGGCATTTCAGATCCACAAGCTGAAAGACCAAGCACCCCTAAAATAGCAACTAAAATTAATAATATTTTTTTCATATGTGTTCACCTCTGTTTTCTATTATATTTCATCACTTCATTATTGTAAAGTGTTAAATTAGTGAAAACGTTTTAACCATAAAAAAAAGTTGCTTTCGCAACTTCTTTTATCTTGTAATATTTATTTTTTCTCGGTTTTATTAAACAATGTATGATATCCTTCTGCACCATAAGTAAGTGATTTCGCTACTCTTGAAATGGTAGCAGTTGATGCTTTGGTTTCATTAACAATATCTTGATATGAATGTTTTTCTTGAAGCATTTTAGCAACCTTTAGTCTTTGAGCCATATCAAAAACTTCTTTGATTGTACAAAGATCCTCAAAGAAACGATAACATTCTTCAACAGTTTCTAACTTTAACATCATTTCGAATAAATCATCTATATCTTGATTTGCAAATTTAGATTTATAACTCATCATAACACCTTCTTTGCTTTATTATATCATCAAACTAAATTTTTTCCTATAAGAAAAAAGTCTCTTTCGAGACTTCTATCATCAAATGAACTCAACTTCAACATTTCCTTGAATTGCTTTTGAATATGGGCAAAATCCTCTAGCCATTTCTACAAATATCTCTTGTGTTTTATCATCTACACCTTTGATTCTTGCTTCAACAACTAATTTAAATCTAAACCCTTCATTTGGAATTGCCATTAGTTAGTTTCTGCTTTGACATATAAATCTTCATACTGAACTTTTGCGTTTTGTAACAAGTACTCTAGTGAGCTTGCAAAACATGAACTATATCCTACAGAAAATAATTCTTCTGGATTCGTACCTTCTAGTCCTTTACCTCCCATTTCGTTTGGTTTAGCTAGCTTATATGTCATACCGCTATTGGTATCTCTGATTTCACCGTTTCTTCCACCATATGTGGTTGCTGTTCTTGAAAGAAATTCTTTCATAGTTTCACGTTCCTTTTTATACCTTAATTATAACATTTACCCGATTTTCATTCAAAAGATTGGCTCTTTTAAAGTATAATGGGTATAGAAAGAGGTGATCACTTTGAAAGAGTTTCGTATAGCTGTAAGAGATATCGTTTCTTTTTTATATGCAAGTGGTGATCTATCAAGTGAAACCTTTCAAAACGTCTCTGCATTAGAGGGAACAAAAGCTCATCAATATGTGCAAAGTCACTATACCTCAGAAGATCAAAGCGAAATTTCTATTTCGCTTATGTATGAAAAAAATGATTATCTATTATATCTTAACGGTAGAATGGATGGATTAATTAGACAAGAAAATATTTATGTACTTGATGAGATCAAATCGACAAGAAAAAATATATTTGATGAAACCTTCACCTATAATTTAGAGCATCTAGCACAACTTAAATTTTACGCTTACATGTATATGAAAAATGAACAGTTAACTGACATGAAAGGTAGAATTACATATATTCAAATCTCTGATTATAAAACACGTTATTTTAACTTTACGTTTTACTTAAGAGATCTTGAAGCGTTTATCAATGATTCCATCGAAGAGTATTTAGAGTGGATTAGTATTATAGAGCACTATCAAAGACAAAAGTTTGATAGTATCGAAACTTTGTCATTTCCATTTGATACATATAGAAGAGGTCAAAGAGAGATGATGGCTGCGGTTTATCAAACCATCAAAGATAAAGATATATTATATGCGATCGCACCGACTGGTATCGGAAAAACGATGGCATCATTATTCTCTTCGATTAAAGCTTTAGATAATGACAGACAAAAAATATTTTACACAACAGCAAAAACGCAAGGTAAAACCATCGCGCTTGATGCAATCAATCTACTCAAAGATAAAGGATTAACAATTAAAGCATTAGAAATTACTGCGAAAGATACCACATGTTTCTTAGAAAAAAGGAATTGTGATCCAAATGTTTGTCCATTCGCGAAAGGTTTTTTCGATCGCTTAAAGGACGCAACCATTGATATCTTTTCCAATGAAGATATCCTTGATAGACAAACTATAGAATCTTATGCGAAAAAACATGAGATATGTCCATTCGAATATAGTTTATATGTATCTTATTTCGTAGATATTATTATTTGTGATTATAATTATGTTTTTGACCCAAGAGTACATTTAGTCAGATACTTTGATGAATTTAACTATCAACCACTACTTCTCGTAGATGAAGCTCATAACATGATTCAAAGATCAAGAGATATGTATAGCGCAACTATCTTTAAATCTGATTTAATCAAACTCAGAAGATTGGGAAGTAAACTTAAGCCTTCAATTAAACACGCTATTAAAAAAGTGCTTGATGCATTAACGGTCTATGAAGACAGATTAACTTATGCTTATTTCTTATCTGATAAAGATATCGATGAAACTGTTTATGATACGATAAGAAACCTGCTCACAAAAATTGAAAACAGTTTAAAAGAAAACTCTAAATATAATAATAAAACACGAATCTTAGACATATATTTCACTTTTTTAGCATTTGTTAAAATTTATGAATATTATGGAGAAACCTATTTAACCAACATATATAAAGATCGAGATGAAGATCTAATTGTTGAACTTAGATGTTTAGATGCTTCAAAATATATCTTAGATACACTTGAAAACAAAGCTTACGGTTCAACTTTCTTTAGTGCCACTCTTCATCCCATTGAATATTATAAGAAGTTAATTAGTCAAGATGTTGGTGAGACGCTTAAAATCAAGTCACCATTTCCTCCTGAACATTTAAACCTTGTTTTATATAACTCAGTATCCACAAGATATAAAGATAGAGATAACTCATTAGATGAAGTCATTAAAATCATCAAAGAAACCGTTCAAGCAAAAAAAGGAAACTACATCGCATTTTTCCCTTCTTATCAGTATTTAAATCAAGTTTATGAAAAATTATCCTCAGATGATATTGAAATCATGCTTCAAGAAAAAGATATGGGGCACTTTGAGAGACATCAAACCATTGATACGTTTAGATCAAATAGTGAAACATCAAGGTTAGGATTATTCGTTATGGGTGGTATGTTTTCTGAAGGCATCGATTACATTGGTGATATGTTATCTGGAGTTATTGTCGTTGGTGTTGGTCTGCCTATGATCAACGAACTTAATAATCAGTTAAAAGATTATTATGATCAAGCATTTAATAAAGGCTTCGATTATGCTTACCAGTATCCAGGAATGAACAAAGTCATTCAGGCAGTTGGAAGAGTCATCAGAACAGAAAATGATAAAGGAGTCGCAATACTTATCGATGATAGGTTTGATACCTCTTACTATAGAAAACTATTTCCTATTGAATGGAAATCATATAATCGCATTTCTTCAATTAAGAATCTAAAAAAAGCATTATCAGAGTTCTGGAAAATAAATCAAAAATAAAAACATCTGCCTATTTAAAATAAGCAGATGTTTTTTTAGATTTTATCTTTAAATAGTATATTACTATTCATCACCGGTAAAATATATGGTGGTACATTTGAATTAGCTGTAATCGTTGTTACTAACGCTCTTATATAAGGGTATAAAACTGAAGTTGCGTTTGTCTTAGCAATCGGATACAATTTTTCATCTTCCCATCTCGTAAATAAGAATTTTCCTGAAATCTGTACATCCATATAAAAAGGAAGTCCATTGTGATCATCATCAAATGACACAGATAATGACATCGTAAATGTGTTATCATCTATTCTTGTCATCTCTCTATCAAACTTAGGGACAACTTTAATTTTTGGATGTTCCTTCACATCAAAGTCTTTATTGAGAATAAAAGAAACTTTATCCACCGAATACCCAATTAATCTAATTAATATATTTTGTTTCTGATCCATCATAACGCCTTCTTTCTAATCCTGTTCTAAATATTCAACAATCTTCAAAAGTACATCTTCTTTATCCAAAAACTCGTTGTGTGCTGTTTGATCAACAATATAAAATTCATAGATATCATCAAATGCTAAAGATAATTTTTCAGATATCTCAAATGGTATAGTTTTATCTGATCTAGATGCGATGATCAAAGGCTTCACACCAACACCTGAAGCATTGCTTAGAGAATCAAACTCTTCAACAATCAAATCACTTAATACCCCTTTAAATATTGGAGCATAAGTATTAAATAAATCTTTGATACTTGAATATGGTGCAATCAATATAAGTCCCCTAACATCATATGTTGACGCAATATAAGTAGCTACACCAGTCCCAATAGAATATCCATAAATGTATATCTCATCTTGATCCACATAATCTAACTGATAGACATACTCATAAACTGCTTTACTCATTTCTTTCATGGAATGATCTCTTGGAATGCCTTCACTTAAGCCATAACCAGGATAATCAATCATGATGAACTGATACCCTTCAAAATGATCAAATATATGTTCCATATACATATAATAAAATGTTTGTGCAGATGATTCTCCATTACCAGCAAAATAGATAATGGTTGGCAAGACTTGGTCTTCATCAATATTTCCAAACCCTTGATATGTTAGTTGATTGTTCTCATCAAAGATCTCAAAAGTCTCATACTTATCTAATGCCATAAGTTTATCATATGCATAAGTACTATGATTTGGGTGATATAGAATGATAGGTTGTGCAAACACAATCATACCAGCTATGATTGTCAATAAACCAACAACAATCATCATAGCATAAAGGTATGGATGCTTCTTCATTTTAAATAAATAACGAAGCTTAAACTGTGGCAATCCCTTATTATTTCTAACAATCTTTATGCTGATAAATATCACTAACAATAAAAGATAAATTATCAAAGAAATGTGAGTCATCAAAGTCAACTCAACATACCATGGTGCACTATACACTTCATCATAGCTTAATATGTTTAAATAAATATCATAAACCCAGTATAAGAAACTGAGATTAACACCTATTTTTATTAGGAATTCAACGATTTGTATTGGATGATATGTTTTATTTTTCATAAGGTTTTATAAGCTCATCAATGAGATGAGGTTTTTCGATATCAAAATTAAACAAAGCATAAATATCAACTGGATTAACATCATTGATTTTTTGGGGTTGATAATCAAATCGTTGATCTTTATCAACTAAAAGTGATCTTACACCTTCTTTGAAATCGTGTGTTTTAATCACGTGTTCACTAAATAGTTGTTCAAACTTAAAACATTCTAATAACGACAAGTGTCTAGTTCTCTCAAGCATTTCTAATGTGAAACTCATTGCGGATGGAGACATCTCTAAAAACTTGCTCTTAAGTTCTTTTTCAAAAGGATTATCTAAATCAATTGCTTGCATCATTTCATTTAGAGTTGATTTAGAAAAAATATTATCTATACTTACTATATGTTTTTCAATATCTGATGTATGTCCAAAATGATGAAATTTATCTAACAACATGGATACATCCTCTTTGATATTATTATTATTAAACTTTAATGAAAACAGTGCTTCTTCTACCTCTAACCATTGATTATGTATAACTACATAATCAGCAATATTTAAATAAAACAAATCATTAGATGTTAATACTGGTCCAAGGATACCTATGTATTTACCAACATGATGTGGAAGTTGATTTAAAAAATAACTTGCTCCTACATCTGGAAAAAATCCTATTTTTGTTTCTGGCATCGCAAACTTCACACGTTCAGATACAACAAAGTATGTCGATCCAATAGAAAGACCAACACCACCACCAAAAACATAGCCGTCAATATAAGTTAGAATAGGTTTTGGATATGTTTGAATCATATAATCCATCGCATATTGTTTAGATAAGTAAACTTTAGGATATTCATG
>SWCB01004850.1_pt1 | contig 11015 bp, 6 predicted proteins | sample 4692901 | NCBI WGS metagenome assembly SWCB01 (sample SAMN10267276, study PRJNA491770) | bioreactor metagenome | isolation source: DHS bioreactor inoculated with subseafloor sediment | place: Japan: off Shimokita Peninsula | collected 2006-08
TATAGCGTTAGTTGCCATGCAATTGTAAAAAAAGAAAAACAAATATTAAAACAGAATTTATGCTTTTTTTGTCTCTAATTATTTTAGTTTTTAATTCAAGTATTTATTCTATTTGATTTTTATTGTAAATTTTAAGGTTACTCCTTCTCCCAAAGGGCACTTTGGTAGGAGCACACTTTGCTTTTACTATTCGTATGAATGGGTGAAATTATTTTTATTTTTTTTGGAATTTTATTTAGATTTTCTCCAAATATGGGTATTTATAAATTCCATTTTTGGCTAAAACAGCTAAAACAGTGGAAGGAACTTCAGTATAATTTCAGCTAATAAGTTCAATTTCATTTTCAGCTAATGTGATACCATCGTAATTGGTTTTATTTATTGGATCCAGATTCCACTCTTGAGTGCAATAATTTTTTCTAGGATGAATTGAACAAGGTCTAATCTCCAAAAACAGTTTTTAAGATCAAAGGGAGTTGCGAAAAATCTGAAATGATAATATGAGTACCAGCTTTAATTAATCTTGCCTCCTTTTGAACCAATCATAAATTCTGGATTGAATGTTTCTTTTTGCGAGTGATTGACAACAATCATATAAGTACCTATTGGACTACTTTTTATGACTCCCTGGATTTCCGGGTACTCTTTCACCAATTTGATACTTTTCCCTTTTACTTATTTATTAATAATTTATTTAATCTATTTCATATATACTTAACATAATTTACAAGCGGAGGAAAATTCCTTTATTATACATATAGCGTGCTAATGCCATTGTTAATGCAAGTGATGCAGATACTGCAAGAAAATAACCTATGTCCTCACCAAAATAGCTAAGATTCTCATTTCCAACAAAACGCCTACCTAGACTATTGAAATCCATAAAATTCCGGGCTAGATAAATTGTAATTGGATTCATACCTATCCAAACAAAAGGAAGAGCCCATTTTTGTATTTTCCATATATCAAGGATTAGATACAGTATACCTAACAAAATAAAACTGTAACCACCAGCTACTAAAACGAATGATGAAGTCCAGATTTTTTTTATTATAGGAAATTGAATCCCCCACAAGTAACCTATTAAAACCGCTGCAATTCCTCCGCCTATGAAATAATAAACCTTTTTCATATCACTAATATTTTTATTCATTAACAACAGTGAGGCAAATATGCCAAGAATACAACTGCCAATTGCTGGTAGAGTGCTTAATAATCCTTCCGGATCCCAGCCCCCAGAATTATATGAATGAAATGGGAGAAATTTTATATCAATCCAGTCAGACCAGTTAAAGCCTTCAGCAAAAGAAACCTCGCCAAGACCAGGAACAGGTATAAATGATAACAAAGCCCAATAGCCGAAAATCAGTAATGCAAATGAGACTATCAAACCCCTTAGTTGAAAATGAATAAATAGTATCGATGAAAATAAATAAGTCAGAGCCAGCCTTTGCAAAACACCCAACAACCTGATGCCTTCAATTCCCTGACTTACGCCCCCATAATAAATAATCCCCAATACAAATAAGATAATAAAGCGCTTAATCAATCTTTTGTAGGCCGCTTTCTTCCCTTTAGTATCTAGCAGTTTTTTCAGGGAAAAAACAACGGACATGCCGACAATGAAAACAAATAATGGAAAAATAAGATCAAAAAAGTTAAATCCCTCCCACTGGGCATGATCAAGTTGAGGAAGAAATATTTCTCCAACCGAATCGTCAAATAGTCTGAATATCCCTAGAAAAAAGCCAGCGCCTCCAGTAATCCAAAACATATCAAAACCACGCAATACGTCCACCGAAACAATCCGGTCCTTATTCGGTTCAATACTTTGTTTCTTTTGTATTGAGTTGTCATCTTCCAACATTTTTCTTCCTCCTATTTTTCAGGTAATATTAAATTGTAAAACGATTTTGGCGATTAAAACAACGTTATTTGTAATTTTACTAAGCAGTGGTTAATTTTATTTACTTTTTGTGGAGTAACAATTATCGTATATTTTAAAAAATCGGACCGCATTCGTGACCTAGGCAATTATTAAATAACCAATCTTACTCAATTTAATTACTTCCGTAAACCAACGTTCTTGGTGCTGCCTTCGTTAAGCAAGGATAAGTCGATTGCCCAAAATACACACTTGCGTCAGCTCACTCACAGCAAGATTTATATAAAAGGTAGATAATTTTATTTGCAGCTACTTTTTACGGGTTAATTAATTATTACTTCACACTCTTTTTTACATACTTAAATAAAACTACCAAACTAACTTTTTATCCACTTTTGTAATACAACAACGGCGGTCGTCTTGAATGGCTAGATATTTCCAATAAGTAAAAACCTAATTACATTACTCCTCTCACAAAATTAATTTTGGAAGTAGTTATGCATCGCACTGGAATTGAAAGCATAAAAGAACATCTTACTTTATGACTGTTGACTTTAAAGGTGTAGTAATTAAACAAGCTAATGATAATAATAGTATTCACGTCATTTTGAATTACTCTTACCAGTTTGATTCCAATAATGCTGCAGTTGTTGAATCAAGTAGTGCTTGGTATTGATGTTTAACCTATTAGAAGCTAACAATATCAACCTCTTTCGCTCATACTAAATTTAATAAAGCCATTGCTTACGCTAAAGTGAAAACAGAGAAAGTTGATTCTCTAATTCTCGCTCAACTTCTCAAAATGAACTTTTTAACAATTTAGTTTGCGATAAATATTTATATCCCCTTTACTTTTTTCTCTATTGAAATAATTTGACAGTTAGACCTTCCACTCATTGTTTTATAATCCCATCCTTATCCATTACCTGCAAATAAAATTCCCACTCACCGCCTCCTTGTGCCACTTTAACCAATATTTCATTATTTCCTTTCTTGAGTGAAACTGGAATTATATCATCGCATGCGTAGGCAGAGCGACCTACATTTTTACGCATATATTCCTTTCCGTTCACCCAAATTGTGGCGCCATCATCACTTCCAAAGAGGAGCAATACTTTTCCTTCGTCATGAGTTTCAATTGTTGTATAGGCATAACTTATCACATTCAAATTATGAGAAAATTTACTCAATAGATCCATATAACCAGAACTATTAGCCTCTTTTCTCTCCCATTTCAGTTCAATATTGTTTATGCCGTTGTATGATTCAGAAAGTCCTATCTTTGTTTCAGGTTCATACATTACATTCATACCGTTATTTTTTTCATTTGGAAATGGACCAAGTATATGCCAATTCCTCACAACAAGTGTATTCATTTCCTTACGGCTGGCAATGTTGGAAAATAGATCTCGTGAAAGATCAATTTTATACGGTGTATATTCACTAGCTAATTCAAACCATTCTTCAAAATAGTTGTAATTACCAGCAGCAAAATATAAAGGATAACACCAATATCTATTTTCCGATGAACCATTTTCCTCAAGAAAACTATCTAGTATTGAAGTATCAATTTCTTCACCGTACTTTGAAAATGTAAGACCTAAATAATCAACAGCCTCAGCGACTTTTTCACTTTCATGAAAGTGTTTTATAAAATTAAGAATTATATTTACATCATCAGCTGTAGCGCTTTTTATTTTTGAAAAAATCGCTTCTTCTAATGTAGTTTTAATGGTCTGGTTCTTAAATCCAATATTATGATCATATGGTCTTGATTTTGATGTATTTCTTACAGAATTATCCCCTTCAATATGAATATTTAATATCGGAGAATTTAGCATTTCAGTAGATAGTGTTTTAAATTTTACGGGAATTATTAAATCATCTTTTGGATTAAGAATAAACTCGCCTTTAACTGTAGAAGTTGATTTCCAATTATCAGAAAGATCCCATTGATAAAAGCCTTTAACAGGTTTTTTGAAATTGGTTTTTACTACAGCATTTCCGTTAAAACTAATTTTACCGTCCTTAGAAGAAAACGGCTCAATTTCACCAACACCATATTCAACATGCTTTTCCAATTCATACATTTCATATTCAATAAAAGTATTTGGCATATAATCTTGATCTTTATTAATTGAAAATGTATCAAATACATCACCATCAATAGAAATGGCCTTTCCGTTTATTTGGTTTTCATTTACATCTATAATCATAAAGTGATGAATACTTCTAGAATAAGCTGAATAATTTCGATATGAGACAGGATAAAGTTCTGCACCACCGCCAGCACTAGTAATATGAGTTAGTCCTTGCTGCTTTTCACTCATATTACCAATCGGAAATGTGCGATTATAATAGTGATCGTGCCCGGTGATTATTAAATCTACATTATTTTCAATAAAGAGAGGGGTCCATTGATAGCGAATATCATAAACTGGTCTGGTTGGATGAACATGAAAGAGTGGGTCATGGAAAATGACTATTTTCCAATTTTTGTCCTTATTGATACGTAAATCTTCAACTAGCCATTTGTATTGCTCAGAATCGGGACCGCAGTCCTCTTCTGTGTTAAGTGAGATTATGTGAACCGAACCGTAATCGGCTGACCACCAGTTCAATCCTTCATAGATGGTGAAATGTTCAAAAAAGTAACTGGTTTTTTTCTCATGATTTCCAAGTGAAGGATACAGTGGGCTTGATGCTAGCAATTCTCTTGCTGGATCAAAAAACTGTGGCTTCCACTGTTCTATTTCAGTGCCTTTGGAAACAAAATCACCACTATGGATAAAAATATCTGGATTGTATTTTAAAGTTTGTTCACAAACTTTCTTAAATATGTCAGGGTGAGTTCGTGAATCAGCTATAACACTTATCCTGAAAGGTGTTTCTACCTTATTTGGCGCTGTTTTGAAGTGCAAAACTTCTGTAGAGTCATTTTCCCAAATACATTGATAGAAATATTTCTGGTTTGGTTTTAGACCAGTTACCTGAAATTTGTGTAATTCCGTTGGACTGGCTTCACTCATATTTTCATCTAATTTCTCTGGTGAGATGCCGTAAATAATTTTTCCAATTACTGGCCCAGTGGTTCTCCAAAGAATTGTAATACCGTCTGTTTTAGCAGATTGTAAATACGGTCCAAAATGAAGAGTTGACGCAAATAAAGTTACTGAAATAAAAAAGGAAAATGACGTTAACAGAATATTTTGTAATTTTTTCAAAAAAATCTCCACTAGTTTAGAGCCATCAAAAGTAATTTAAAAATTTTCATGAGCCCTCTTTAACCTTAAACTTCAACAATATTGTGCTGTTTTGTTTTCAGACTATTTATAATGTTAAAGAGTTCTGTTGGAGTGATCTGCTGTTTTGCATCACTCAGGGCTTTTTGCGGATTTATATGTACTTCAAGCATTAGACCGTCGAATTGTAAATCAATGGCTTCTTGTGCTACTGATAAAATTAATCCTGTATTACCACAGATATGGCTTGGATCACAAATAATTGGAATATCTGGAATTATTTTTTTCAACAATATAGGTATTTCCCAATATGGCATATACTGATATTTGGTGGATTCAAAAACTGAGAACCCTCTGTGAATGGCCATCAATTTATTAAGCCCTGCTAAATTTAATCGTTCCAAAGCTCCAATCCATAATTCAATATCTGGATTTATCGGATTTTTAACCATTATTTCAACATCAACACCCCTTAAAGAATCGGCTATGGATTGGACTAAGAATGGATTTGCCGTAGTTCTGGCACCTATCCACAAAACATCAATATCGTGTTTAAGACATTGTTCAATATGATAAGGAGTAGCAACTTCAACTGCAACCGGTAAATCCGCAGCTGCTCCCGCATTTTTAAGCCATTTCAGCCCTTCAATGCCAACTCCCTGAAAGGTTCCCGGTCTCGTACGTGGTTTCCAGATACCGGCACGAAGAAGATTTACGCCTGATCCGGACAAACCTAATGCAGTTTTTAATATCTGTTCTTCAGATTCCAAGCTGCATGGACCTGCTACAAGGAATTTGTGTTTATATTTTATCTTCCAATCCTGTAATTTTGAAACATTGACATCAATTTGCATATTTTCCCAATTATTAAGCAAAACACTGAGAGTTGAGAATTTTTATTTAGAATTACTGTTATTTAAATTTTCTACAATATTTTTTACTCACGTTTTCAGCATCTTTGTAACCAAGTTCTATAGCACTTTTTAAATCTGTACATCCTTCTTTCATCAGACCCAATTCTATATTTGCAATTCCTCTCTTATAATAAGCAATAGCAAATTTAGGATTTAATTGAATAGCTATGTCTAAGTCTTCAATTGCTTCAGATAATTTTCTCTTCCAAAACTTTGCATCAGCACGATTGTAATATGCCTCAACATCTTCAGCATTTAATCTAATACATTCATCAAAATCTAGTATAGCTTCCGTATAAGTTTCCATACGTATTTTACAAACACCGCGTGATAATAATACGTCCCCATTATCTGATTTTATAAAAAGACTCTGATCATAATCATTTATTGCCAATTGATAATTCCCTAATCTAAGGTATGCATCACCTCTATTACGATAAAATTGAAAGTTATCTGAATCTATCTCAATTATATTTGTATAAATTTTTATTGCATCTGTATATTTATTAAGTTGAAAATTAATCTCTCCAAGATGTTTAAGTGCTAGTAAAAAATTAGGATTCAAGTCAACTGCCTTATTCAAATCAACAGCAGCATCGTTTAGTTTACCAATATACCTTTTGGATATTGCTCTGTTTGCCCAATGATCAGCACTATCAGGTTGTAATTCAATTGCTTTATTAAAGTATTTTATTGAAGCTTTATATTGTTTGCGCATGGCGTTACTGATTCCAAGTCCTGACCAAGCGGAAACAATTTTTTGATCAAATTTTAATGCTTTTTTAAAATATTCTTCAGCACCTTTGTAATTTTTCATTTGTACATAAGCTTCTGCTAATTCCACATACCCTTCAATAAAATCTGGATTTAGTTTCAACGTTTTATTTAAATCATGAATCGCATCGAGCATTTTCCCAGCTCTTTTATGAGCTACGGCCCTAGTATACCAAAGGGCATGATCCTCTGGATTTAGTTTAATCGCTTCAGAGTATGCCTTGATTGCTTCATCAAATTTGTTATAATAAAGAGCAACATGTCCAACACGTAAGGGATAATTACTGCTATCTGAAAATACATCTACTATTTTATTCCATGATTCACTCTTTATATTTACAAATTCCGGAATATTAATAGCGCGATTCTCTAGAATTAAATTCTCCAATAAAACCGCAGGGGTGGCATTTCCTTTTTCATCAATGTGAGTAAGATAAAGTTGTGTATACGGACCCATCTCTTTAGATGAAAATACTAGCCATTTACCATTTGGCGACCAAGAGTGCCATGAGTTCATATTTGAATTATTAGAGGCTAATTCTCTAGCTTCTCCACCTTCTGCGGGAATTATTATTAATTTACTATCTGGTTGAAGTAACATAAAGTTTTCCGACTGGGTAAATATAATCCACTTTCCATTTGGAGAAATTTTTGCAAAGAAATTACTTTTATTATTTTGAGAAGCCCCTTTGATTGGTATTGCCTTTCCACCTTTTCCATAATTAAAAGGAATTTTATAGAGATCGTATTTAAATTCTTTTTCCCCTTTTAAAAATTCATTAGCAGCTTCTGTTGGAATAACTGCTGTTTTATACTTTTCGATATTTTTGGAACTATATGCCTTGGCTCTAGCAAAAATAAGGTATTTCCCATCTGGAGACCAGCTTGGGTTTGATTGGCAATATTTTGGATTGCTAGCACCAGGAAGTGGAAAATATTTTTTTGTTTGGCGGTCATATATAACAATAATTCCTTTTATAGGAAAAAAGAGCTGTGAATATGCTAAATCATCTTTGGCTACGAAGATAGAGCGGTCTTTTACTGTGCTAGCTACATAGCGGCCATCCGGCGATATTTGTGATAACAAACCAAAGGTTGTTTCATTATCTTCGGGTTTGTAATCACTCCAAGAAATTATTTTATCTAATGTCAAAGGAGTTTCATCCTCAATCTCAGAAATAATATATGATCCCTTATCATTAGCATAATCAACATCCATTGCCATTGTTTTACCATCCCCTGTAAAAGAGTGGCAATTACCGCAAACTGGTAGACCTTCTAAAAGTACTCTTGGTTCTTCCTCCTTGGAGATATCACCTAAGCGATATTTGATTGCAGTTAAATTTTTAAGTGCATGCTTGAAAGGAAGCGGAACGTCACGGTAAAATATTGGTGCATTTACTGAATCTTTTGAAGTACTTATTGAAATACTTGAACCGGAAACAATACTTGATTCCTTTACTCCAAGAATTGCTATCTGAGTATTTTGTTTCATTGAAAGTGTTTTGATTCTATCCCATTGAATTGAATCGGGCCGCCATTGTGGTTGATCAGTAAATATGTTAATTAAATGGTCTTGCTCATTCAAACTAACTGAAACCAACCATCTTTCGACTTGTTCAATTTCGTCTTTCCAAACAAATGTAGGAGCCACAATTTCAGGAGGGAAAACTGTGTTATTCATTGGGTATGAAATAGATAAATTACCTATTTGTTTTTGATTCTTTTGCCAATCATCAATAAAATCCTCTTCGCTCTTTTGGCAGGAAAATAAGAGAGAAATAAACACCGTACATATTATTATTAAAAGATAAGGCGTTCTCTTTTGAGATAAATTTATATTCATTATTTAATACCCCCAATTTTACAACAAACTTTCAAACCTAAAAAATCAGCTTCGATCAAAACTCAGCTATTCCTTCAATTTCAACTGCCAAATTATCCCTGCAAATATCTGATACAAGATAGAGTGCCGGTACATTCTTAAAATACTCGTCACATATTTTTTTTGCTTCAGGAATATCTTCCATGTTTTTAACATAAACCCTAATATATGAAGGAGCCTTAATAATCTTACTAATTGAAACGCCATTTGCTATTAGGTTGTCGGAAGATATAAGGTTATTAATATTCTGAATTGTGGTTAAAGTCTGAGCTGTAATTACTTGTTTCGGTATAGTATTTTGTCCTAATATTGCAGCAGTTCCAGAAATAAATATTTCATTTACTGTCTTGTTAGAAAGTACTTTAGCTCTTTCAAATTTAGGGGATGCTTTTTGAACAGAATTATCACCGACTAATATTTCCTCAGAATACTGATGAGCATCTATCTGCTGTGAATTTGTAATGGGGTGAATAGATAGATTATTTGAAGTAGAAACCGCTATAAAATCTATTATAACACCACCAACCTTCATCCCTATTCCAGTAGCTGCAGGATAACCATTTCCAAAACTGGCAGTTTTATAATATTCTGAACGAACATTATTAAAAATCTGGTAGTTCTGTATTAAGCCATTATTCTCAGATGTAACACCCACAATATTCTCAATATAATTCCATTGACGAACAATATCTGAAAAATCCAGACTTTCATTTTTTAAAATTTTTATTACTTTACCAAAAACATTAGTTGATTGCTCACCTGTTCCAACAGATAAATCAGATGATGTTAGACCAGCTGTATAAACTTCTTTGAAATTTACATTCTGTACAACAAGATACCTAATTTCATCTGATACTTTATGTTGAATTTGATAATCATTAGACTTATAGTCAGCAACTATTACTTCAAATGCAACAAGTTTATTACTTTCTGGCGGTTGCCCAATAAAACTGGTGGGTGGAACAAAAGTTTCAAATTTTTCATTTAAAATTTGAGTAAGTCTTCTCTTTATATCAACATATTCATAGTTGCTTTGTGCTTTTACAAAAACTGTTTGTTTAAGAATATTTCTTAATTCTAAATTTAAGTCTTTAAATGTTTCTGTTAACTCAAGTATACAATTAAAAAATTGTTCCTCAACATCATTACCATCTGTAGGTGTAAAACCGAAATATCTTTTTTTTATCAATCTATTTTCTTTTTTTATTTAACTATTTTTAATCGAACATCAATTAGAACCGCTGTCAAAAATCAACTTTTTCAATTTTAAATTATCCATTTTGTTGTTAACTTTACTACACTTACTTTAAAAACGAATCTTATTATTTTATATTTTTATACTATTTTTTATCTTTTAATAAATGAAAAGAGGAGCATAAATATTGCTTTTTCACTCCACTTTTCATTGTCAATATTATTTTTCAAAATCTATTTTAATAAATCACATACTAAACATTGCCATAGTTTTCAATACTTGAATAAATATTGGGCATAGTTTATTATACTATGCCCAATTAACTAACAACTATCAAGGAGGCAGTAGCTAGTTTATTTTATTTAAGTAATATCACTTTCTTTGTTGCTACAAAATGACTTGCTTCCATTCTAATAAAATAAATTCCAGTTGCAACGTTCACTCCACCGTCATCTTTAGCATTCCACTTTATATTATGTGTACCTGAAGATTTGAATTCATTAACAAGAGTACGGACTTTTTGACCCATAATATTATAAACTTCAACCTTTACATGATTGGATACTGGAATAGCAAAGTTGATATTTGTGCTAGGATTGAACGGATTTGGATATGCGTTGTTAAGTGTATAACTAGAAGGAATTTCTACTTTTTCTACATCATTAACATCTGTAACATATCCATAATTATCTTTATAATCGGAAGTAAAATAAACTTCATCAATTTCCCAAGTACCACGTTCTACAGAACCTGGAAGACCCCATAAATTATCTTCATAATCCCAATATCTTTGAACATTATAGTCATTTTCGGGTTTAGTAAACCATGTAACTGTACGGATTTGCGCTTTATTAAATTTTGCAGCGTCACCGACAACATCTCTTGGGCTTCCTTCCCATACTTCACTAAATGGTAATAATCCCTCAACTGTTACTGAGTCATATAGCTCTAAAAACTTCCAAGGAAGACTTACAAATTGCCATTGACCGTTAAAGTGTTCATCACGTACAGTTTTTAACTCACCTAATGCATCTTCAATTATAATTGTTTCACCATCTATGAAAGCGTGGTTAGACAATTGTTTTTCACCAGAATAATTAGTTCCATCAAATTCTGGTGG
>SWCB01016439.1_pt1 | contig 11012 bp, 8 predicted proteins | sample 4692901 | NCBI WGS metagenome assembly SWCB01 (sample SAMN10267276, study PRJNA491770) | bioreactor metagenome | isolation source: DHS bioreactor inoculated with subseafloor sediment | place: Japan: off Shimokita Peninsula | collected 2006-08
AATGCTATTTCTGATAGGTTCATTCGAATATTGGGAGCCCATGATGACAACATTGGCTATAGTCCTTACATCGGTGATAATATCATTGTTGATAGGAATACCGGTTGGGATTTTGATTTCATACAATAAAAGAGCTGAAAGAATTGCAATGCCCATACTCGATGCAATGCAGACCATGCCGAGCTTTGTATATCTGCTTCCGGCAATAATGTTTTTTGGTCTTGGACTTGTACCGGCTGTTTTTGCAACCACCATTTATGCTTTGCCACCGGTCATAAGATTGACCAATCTGGCGGTTCAATCGGTTTCAAAGGAAATGGTTGAGGCTTCGAATTCTTTTGGTGCTTCAAAATGGCAGACGCTGATGAAGGTGGAACTTCCCCAGGCATTGCCTACAATAATGGCAGGAATAAACCAAACCACAATGATGGCCATGGCAATGGTTGTCGTTTCGTCAATGATCGGAGCCAGAGGCCTTGGCCTCAGCGTTCTGACATCAATCAATAGGATCGACATAGCCATGGGCGTCGAGGCTGGGACATGCGTTGTGTTCATGGCCATAATAATTGACAGGTTGACCCAGGCTTTTGCGGACAGGTATAGATATGAATAACGGGGGTGAGGCAGTGGAGCCCAAAATAAAAGTAGAAATGCTTACTAAGATATTCGGTAAAAATCCGAAAGAAACCATGAAACTTATAGCCCATGGTATGAGCAAGAAAGAAATTCTGAAAAAGACTGGAAACACAGTCGGCATTTGCAATGCAAGTTTTGAAATCTATGACGGCGAAGTATTTGTTATCATGGGGCTTTCGGGCAGCGGTAAATCTACGATGATCAGATGCCTAAATTTATTGAATAAGCCTACATCAGGCAAAATATATATCGATGGGGAAGACATAGTCAAATACGATAAGAAGAAATTGAAAGCCCTGAGGCAAAACAAGATTGCCATGGTATTTCAGCACTTTGGACTTTTCAATCATAGGACTGTAGTTCAGAATGTGGAATACGGTTTAGAGGTAAAGAAAGTGCCTAAGATGGACCGCTATAAGATTGCTATGGATACAATTAAGGCTGTTGGGCTTGAAGGCTATGAAGAAAGCATGATCAGCCAGCTTAGCGGAGGAATGAGGCAGAGAGTGGGCTTGGCGAGGGCTTTGGCCAATGACCCTGAAATTCTTCTTATGGACGAACCATTCAGCGCCTTGGATCCACTGATTCGAAGAGAGATGCATGATGAGCTATTGGATATACAAGCAAAAATGAAAAATACAATCGTGTTTATAACCCATGATGTCAACGAAGCTTTTAAGCTTGGGGACAGGGTTGCTGTAATGAAAGACGGCAAAATCGTTCAAATTGGCTATCCCGAGGATATTTTAAATAATCCTTCTAATGAATACATTGAGGACTTTGTAAGAGATATTGATAGGACCAAGGTATTTAAAATCAAGAGTATAATGAAAGCCACAAAAAATGCAGGCAAGCTCGGAGATACGCCTAAGCTTATTATAAAGCGGATGGGCGATGCCGATGTGGAAATGGTATATATTGTAGATAAAAATAGGGCTCCGGTGGGCATAGTAACTGTTGATGACTGCATAAAGGCAGTTGAGACAGGCAAAATGCTTAAGGATATTTTAAAGAAAGATTACCTTGTTGTTTCGCCGGAAGATTATATTGGAGATGTTTTCAATAAATCCATTGAGTCTCCATATCCATTGGCCGTTGTGGATGATGAAAAGCGTTTGGTAGGTATATTGTCTAAAGGTAGGCTTATGGCCGCTATGGCTACGTAGTGAACTGATTATGATATAGATAATTTGGGAGTCCCGAATGCCTTCAATGGTATTTGGGACTCTGTTATTTTGTGTAAATTTTGAGGGTAAATTATGACAGCGTTCTGTGGGGTAAGATTTGGATTGTAAAATAAACTTGAACCAATAAAAAATCCATAGTGTATACCTTACAAGAGGCATAAACTATGAACTGCTTTGATTTACATATTTATTTGCACGATGATTATTTCCATTGAATGAAGAAATTTTGTAATGAAACTATGCCAGTCTACATATTTTTTGAACCTTAAGGTCTGATTGAAGAATATCACTTACAAAAACTTTTGCAATTTCCGGATCAAAATGCGTACCCATTTTATCGATAATTTCTTCAGCTGCATGATTCTTATCTAAAACATGTCCATAAGGTCTTTCTGAAGTCATTGCATCATACGCATCCGCAACAGCTATAATTCTCGCTGTCAATGGAATGTCAGTGCCTTTTAATCCCTTGGGGTAGCCGGTTCCATCCCAATGTTCATGATGTGTCAATATGCCCAATGCAATATCGCTCATTTCCATCGAACAATTGATGATTCGGTAACCAATAATAGGATGTTGCTTGATTTCAGCCCATTCATCATCTGTAAGTTTTTCTTTTTTTTCCAATACATTGTCTCCTATGATAATCTTGCCTATATCGTGAAGCAAACCAATTGTCTTCAAATCCTCTTTCACATGTCCGCTCAACGATAAAGCCTCTCCCAATGCGTGACTGTACATGCTTACTCTCTCCGAGTGATCTTTTTCCCTTGGGCTTTTTTCAAACAGCGCCTCCATAATCATATCGATTGTTTTTCCTCTAACACTTGGAGAGTTGTGCAATTTGCTTTTATACATATAATTCTCTGCGTTTATAAATGTTTGTTCTATGTCTTCCGATTGGAAGTTTTTCGTGTCCCATCCAAATGCTATAGATAAAGGTCCTGTCTTTAAATTAACCAACAGGCTTTCTTCTTTTATCCTTGCAACAATTTTTTCGACTTCTTCAGGTTCTGTATTGGCCATTAATATAACAAATTCGTCTCCACCCCATCTTGCTACAATATCATCTTTTCTGCATTTTTCAATTAAAATATCAGCTGCATTTTTTATGACTTCATCACCGGCCAAATGTCCAAATGCATCATTAGCCATTTTCAAATTATTCAAATCACCCATCAATATTGATAAGGGATAATTATGCTCAACGTCTAGCTGTTTAAGCGAATCTTCAAAATATCTTCTATTGTATAGACCTGTTAGCGCATCATGGTAGCTCATATACTCAATTCGTGCATCATCCTCTTTCTTTTCGGTTACATCTCTAAAAATAAGAACAACACCTGTCATTGTTCCGTTTATACCTTCTATTGGTGAAGCACTATCTTCAATATTGATTCTCTCTCCATTTTTATTTATTAGAATCGCATGTTTGCTTAGGTATTGTATTTTCCCCGTTCTTAAGACCTCATCCAAAGGATTTAATATTTCGTTTTTTTTATTTTCATGTCCAATTTTAAAAATATCATCCACATTTTTACCAATCGATTGATCAAATGACCAGCCAGTAATTCTTTCTGCAACTTTATTCAAAGATATAATATTTCTGTTAAGGTCAATAGCAATGACCCCATCTCCAATTGATTTAATCAAATTATTTAATTTACGCTTTTCCATCTTTATCTCACGGTTCTTAAAATCAATTATTTCCACTATGTATTTAATCGTATATGAAAAAAATATAATGGATAAAGATCTAACCAACATTCCCACAGCTATATAACCAATATTGAGGTAACCTAAAGTCAAATGGAGTAATATATAGAAAATTCCTATGCGTATTATTTTCTCATAGTGCCATGCTCCTGCCATTATTATTGAAAAATAAAATAAATGCGTATATCCGATATCGGTTTTCAAAATCATTTGAGTATAAATTGCAAATATGATAATAAAAAACAAATAACCATAAAATATTATATTCCTTTTATTAATTGAAAAGATCTCTAGTGTCCACTTTTCTTTCTGTTTTTTCTTTGTATCTATAATAAACACTCCCTTAAAAATCTATTTATTTTTTAAAAAATATTTTGTTTTCAATTATTCAAGATACCCTGACATCGCTATTTAATAATATCGGCAATTAGTCGCCAAAATTTAATGCATTTTTTTTATTTTATGAATACTTGCTAAATTAATGCATTTTTTAATGAAAAATGTACAATATTCCCAGAAGGAAAAGATTGAAGCTGTCGTACAGCTATGTGATAGAGAAAGCAGTGTACGGAAAATCGCCAATCAAAAAGGTGCAAGCTGCTGGTCTCTCTTTAGTTGCAATTTAGAAATTGAAATTTTTGTTCTCGATTCGAAAATATTTCTTGTAAAACCGACCCATATAAGTTAACATAATGATCAACTAGTTATACCCATAGGGGGTATTGGAATCAATCTACGGAGGTCTATACATGGCAAAGTTCAATATCAAGACAAATCGCACTTTTACATTAATTAGAAAATACGGATTTCTATTTACACTTACGGTTGCATTCGGGGGACTTTGGGAGCCCAAGCTTGGGCTTATGGTAATTCCGGTAATGATTGGACTTTTGCTGTATTCATTTTATAAGGGAAGATATTGGTGCGGAAATATTTGTGCGCACGGAAGTCTCTTCGATTCTGTCACCCTGAAATGGAGCAGAAATGAAAAAATTCCAAAGGTATTCAAATCAAAGTATTTCGCATGGATTGTTTTTGGGTTGTTTTCATACAAATTCGTAACGAAACTTGTTAAGGTTGCAGGTCTCTACGGCACATCCTCGTATTTCGATAAAATGGGGATGGTATTCGTAGGAAGTTACCTGATGGTTACAATAGTCGGGGGTGTTCTTGCGCTTCTATTCGCACCAAGAACATGGTGCAACATATGCCCAATGGGGTTCATGCAGAAGGTATCGTACAAGCTAGGCAAGGCGCTTGAGGTCGTTCCTGCGACAGATGAAAAGATAACGGCAGCCCGTACCGAGATGTGCCACAAATGCGGAAAATGCGCTAGGGTATGCCCCATGCAGCTTGAGCCTTATCTTCAGTTTGAGGAAACAAACCAGTACGATGATTCAAATTGCATCCGATGTTCAACTTGCGTCGAGAACTGCCCGGCTGGAATTCTGACGCTGAACAATTTGAAGACGGCAGAATTGATCAAGCATAATACAGACATAACCGGATATGAAAAGCGGAGCAGGATAGAGTCGGAAATAGATACGATTAAATGGCTCAAGGATGATGTGGCGGAGTACACATTCAAATTCCTTAAACCTGAGAGAATTGAATACGAGGCGGGACAGTTCATGCTTGTAAAAATTCAGGAGGAGCCGGAGATGTTCAGGGCGTACTCGATATCCTCGAACAAAGTCGATTCAGGAAAGGTAAGTGTGACGATTAAGAAAATGAATGGCGGCTATGGCACTGAGATAATCCATGGCGGTTTCTCCGTGGGAGACAAGGTCGTGCTTGAAGGGCCCATGGGGAATGAATTGATTGTCGACCCGGAAGCGGAAAACATATTGCTAATCGGTGGAGGAATCGGAATAACACCTTTTGTGCCGCTGGTCAGGCATTTGTCCGAAGAGCACAAGGCGGTGAAAAATTTCAAACTTCTCTACGGGGTTAACAAGTCGCAGGAATTCATTTATAAAGAGCATTTCAAGGAATTCGCAGGTAGCGACAACCGGTTTGAGTTTATCGACACTGTAGCTTTCGATGATGATTGGGAAGGTTACAAGGGATTTGTCACAGATCACATGGAAGGAATGGATTTATCCAAATACAAGGTGTATTTGTGCGGTCCGAAGCCGATGATTGACGCGTCAATAAACAAGTTGGTCAGCCTAGGCGCAAAGAGAGAGTCTATACAATATGAAAGCGCTTGATTGCTTTTGTCGTTGACTGCTTCCTTCGTGGTATAATAATTTAAAAACCACCAAAGGACAGAATATGAATATTTCAATTGAGGCAAAACTTACAAGTGGCGATATAAAAAAAATGTTGTTCAGATTGACTGTTCCGATGATGTTCGGGATGTTCGGGCTCATTGCGTTTAATTTGGTCGACACATATTTTGTCAGCAGGCTCGGAACCAACGAGCTTGCTGCGCTCACATTTACCTTTCCTGTTGTGCTTGTCATAAACAGCATCTCGCTTGGGATAGGGACAGGTACTCTTTCTGTTCTTTCAAGAGCCATTGGAAAGGGTGACCAGAGTGAAATAGTCAGGTATGCGACAGATAGCCTGAGCCTAGGGGTAATTGTAACGGGATTATTTGTTGTTGTCGGTTTCGCAACGATTGAGCCGCTGTTCACGCTGCTTGGTGCAAGCGATACGGTAATGCCATATATAAAAGAGTACATGCAGATTTGGTATGCCGGTGTGATTTTTGTCGTCATTCCCATGGTGGGAAACAACAGCATGCGCGCTCTAGGAGATACAAAAACGCCGGGAATAGTAATGATGATTGCGGCAGTGGTAAACACTGTCTTGGATCCCATTTTCATTTTCGGATGGGGAGCCATTCCGGCTATGGGAGTCGCGGGTGCCGCTTTTGCAACAGTCCTTGCGAGAATGACTACATTTGGAGTGGCTATTTATGTGCTTGTTTGGAGGGATGAGATAGTCTCTTTTAGGAATCTCACGATTAAGAGAACTGTTGCTTCTTGGAAGAAAATTCTCTATATCGGAATACCTAATGCTTTAACGAGGGTGATTCAGCCGGTTGGAATTGGAATTATCACTGGAATTTTGTCGACCTATGGCATAGGAGCGGTTGCAGGATTCGGAGTTGCTGCGAAGTTTGAGCGTTTTGTTCTTATCGCGGTAATGGCGCTTTCTGTGGTAATGACTCCCTTCGTTGGTCAGAACTACGGGGCAGGTCGTTGCGACCGTGTTAGGCAGGGTATGAAATTAAGCTACAGATTTTCCATTGTGTCCATGCTTTTGCTGTACATTTTGCTGGCGTTGTCTGCGGGGAAATTGGCGGGATTGTTCAGTGATGATCCGAATGTTGTTTCTGTCATAGTCCTTTACTTGAGATTGGTACCGCTAGGGTATGGAGCCTATGGAGTTCTGAGGATTTCGGTTTCTGTCATGAATGCGCTTCATAAGCCATTCAAGGCTGCTGTTGTTATGATGGGGCAAATGTTTGTTGTGTATATTCCTTTGGCTTTGGTTGGTTCGAAGATGTTTGGACTCAAAGGGGTCTTTGGAGCGTTAATCGTTTCATATATTGTGGCGGCTGTAGTATCCTGGTATCTTGCAACCCAAATGGCGGGTGGGGGAGTTAAGGACGATGTTTGCAGCATAGACGAATAAACACGAACAATAAAATTACTAAAACACTAATAACGAGCAAACATACGAATATTACAATATTTATATTGACATAATGTTAGGAAATTGCTATTATATAGATACAATAAAAGATGAAAGATGAATCAATCACATGACTGGCGGAAGTGGAATAAACCACGTGGAGTGTGATTATAATATGCCGACCGCCTGGGCGATAAGTCCGGGCGGTTTTTGTTTTTTGAAGAATCCCGGGCTTGACTAGCAATTGTCGAGGGGGATTTTTTTATGGAAAAGAAACAATGGGAAGGGTTTAATGAAGGCATTTGGACGGAGGAAGTTGATGTCCGAGGATTCATACAAAAAAATTACATTCCCTATGATGGGGATGAAAGCTTCCTTGAGGAAGCGACCGCAAAGACAAAAAAACTTTGGGGTAAATGCGAGGATTTACTGATACTTGAACAAAAAAAAGGTGTTCTAGATATAGATACCGAGCATTTTTCTGGAATTAACAATTTCAAACCTGGTTATATAGACAGTGAAAACGAAACTATTGTAGGTCTTCAAACTGATGCGCCGCTCAAGAGAATGGTGAATTTTAACGGCGGTCTAAGAATGGCTGACGAGGCGCTTGCAGACTATGGATATGCATTTAATGAGGAAACACTTTCGGTTTTAAAAAGGGTTAGAAAAACCCATAACGACGGTGTCTTCGACGTATATACTCCGGAGATGAGAAAAGCGAGAAGCGCTGGGCTATTGACGGGATTGCCGGATGCCTATGGAAGAGGAAGGATAATAGGCGACTACAGGCGCATTCCTCTTTACGGGATTGATGTTCTGATTGAGCAAAAAAAGCACGATAAAAAAATACTTGATTTACCTATGTTAGAAGAAACGATCCGTCTGCGAGAGGAATCGTCAGAGCAAATACGTGCTTTGGAAGACATTAAGAAGATGGCGATGGCATATGATATTGATATTTCGTCGCCGGCAGAAACTGCGGGTGAAGCCGTTCAATATCTTTATTTCGGCTATTTGGCGGGGATTAAGGAAAATAATGGAGCGGCAATGTCGCTAGGGAGAACCAGCACTTTCTTGGATGTTTATATCAATAGGGATATTGATAAGGGTTTGTTGACGGAGAAGCAGGCGCAAGAATTGATAGATCAGTTTGTTATCAAATTGCGTATGGCAAGACACCTCAGGACACCTGACTACAACGAATTATTTGCCGGTGACCCGAACTGGATTACGGAATCAATCGGGGGAATGGGGATCGACGGAAGGACCCTTGTTACCAAGACATCCTACAGATTTCTTAACACTCTGGACAACCTGGGCTCGGCACCGGAACCCAATATGACTATTTTATGGTCGGAAAGGTTGCCCGTGGCATTCAAGACTTATTGCGCGGAGATGTCAATAAAAAGCGCTGCGCTGCAATATGAAAGCGATGAGCTAATGAGACCGGTGTACGGAGACGACTACGGAATAGCATGCTGCGTTTCCGCAATGACCATAGGTAAGCAAATGCAATTCTTCGGAGCCAGATGCAACCTTGCAAAATCCCTCCTATACGCCATAAACGGCGGTATCGATGAGATAAAGGGAGTCAAGATACTTGGGGACATTGAGCCGATAGAAGATGAACTGCTTGATTTTGAAACGGTAAAAGCGAATTATTTCAAGGTGCTTGAAAAGATTGCAGAACTTTATGTCAACACGATGAACATAATACACTACATGCACGACAGATACGCTTATGAAGCAGGACAGATGGCTCTTCATGACACAGAAGTCGAGAGACTCATGGCATTTGGGGTAGCGGGGCTTTCGGTAGCTGCGGATTCACTAAGCGCTATAAGATATGCCTCTGTTAGGCCGGTGAGAGAAAATGGAATTGCTGTCGATTTTGAAATAGAAGGCGATTATCCGGCATTCGGAAATGACGATGACAGCGTGGATGATTTGGCTGTTGAGATAGTCAAGAAATTTTCGGATGAGCTTAAAAAGCATGAAACTTATAGGAATGCTAGACATACTCTTTCCGTATTGACAATTACGTCTAACGTTGTGTATGGGGAAAAAACGGGTTCTACACCCGACGGAAGAAAGATTGGTGAGGCATTTGCTCCTGGGGCCAACCCAATGCATGGAAGAGACATGAGCGGAAGCCTGGCTTCACTTAATTCAGTGGCAAAAATTCCTTATAGAACTGTCTGTGAAGACGGAATTTCCAATACATTCTCGATAGTTCCTGCAGCCTTAGGCAAGGAGGAGAAAGACAGAAAATCCAATCTTGCTTGGATACTCGACGGCTACTTCAGCCAGGGAGCCCATCACTTGAATGTAAATGTTATGAACAGAGAGATATTGCTTGAGGCCATGGATCATCCCGAAAAATATCCTTCGCTGACCATTAGGGTTTCAGGCTATGCCGTGCATTTTAATAGACTGACAAGAAAACAGCAGATGGAAGTAGTGCAAAGAACATTCCACGAAAGCCTTTAAGGAGGAACCTACCATGAAAGGAAGAATTCATTCCATAGAAACATTGGGACTGCGCGATGGTCCTGGGGTTCGTTTCGTTGCATTTTTCCAGGGATGCCGTTTGAGATGTGCCTATTGCCACAACCCCGATACATGGAGTATGGGCGGAGGAACAGAAACGGAAGCTGAAGAGCTTCTTAATAAAGCATTGCGATTCAAGCCATATTTCGACCGCTCCGGAGGCGGCGTTACATGTTCAGGTGGAGAGCCGCTTATGCAACCGGATTTTTTGATTGACTTTCTAAAGAAATGCAAGGCTGCAGGTATCCATACGGCTATAGATACTGCAGGCTTCGGCATCGGTCGCTACGCAGAAATTCTAAGGTATACTGACCTTGTAATATTGGACATAAAGCATGTTGACAGTTTGGGGTACAGACAGCTTGCTGGAGGGGATATGAACGAGTTTTACCGTTTTGCTGACGCAGTCAGGAAATCCGGAAAAAAAGTATTGCTTAGGCATGTTGTCGTGCCCGGCATGACTGATGGCGAGAAGCACATGAAAAAACTGAAAAAAATTATTGAGAGCTTTGACCGGGTTGAAAAAGTTGAACTGCTGCCCTATCATACTTTAGGCGCATCGAAATACGAATCGTTGGGAATGCATTATCCGCTGGAAGGTGTGCAACCGATGAACCCTGGGAAAGTTAAAGATTTTGAGAGACAGCTTCGTAATGAAACCGGCCTATAAGCCGGTTTTTTTTCATGTGAAAATCACATAAAAAAGGGTATCAAGAAGGAAAAGGAGGTGATTTTCATGCCCCTCGTCGAACAAACCGAATATGATGTTATTTTCAAAGAGGATGCAATGGAAATCAGGACATATAAGGGGTTCAATGTCGCTGAAGTAGAAAAGACCAGAAAAAACGGTATGGATAGCGGCTTCAATAATATTTTCCGTTATATAAGCGGTGACAACGAATCATCTCAAAAGATATCCATGACGTCACCTGTTTTAAGTGAAATGGAAGAGGATTCAATAAAGACATCCTTCGTGATGCCTAGGGTTTTTTCGTTCGAAGATTTGCCTAAGCCTATGGATGATGCGGTGACAATAAGGCATGTTCCGGAAGGAATCTACTGCGCCATACGTTTTACGGGTTCGTGGAAACAGGAAAAGTTTTTGAATATGAGCGGACACTTGAAGCTTTGGATAGAATCAAAGGGTTATATAATTGTTTCCAATGCAATAGTTGCAAGATACAATCCGCCTTTGACACCGCCACTCATGAGAAGAAATGAAATATTGTACGAGGTGCGAAAAATAGAAGCTTGATTATTTGGTTTGCTAAG
>SWCB01015643.1_pt1 | contig 10973 bp, 13 predicted proteins | sample 4692901 | NCBI WGS metagenome assembly SWCB01 (sample SAMN10267276, study PRJNA491770) | bioreactor metagenome | isolation source: DHS bioreactor inoculated with subseafloor sediment | place: Japan: off Shimokita Peninsula | collected 2006-08
AGAACTTCGACAGATAGAAAAACAGGTGGAAAATCATGCCATCAAACACTTCTATCGTGAATACCATTTACTCATATCTATCAAAGGGGTCGGTAAAATACTCGCCCTCACCATTCTCTATGAAATAGGTGATATCCAACGCTTTGAATCAGTACAGAAGTTTGCCTCTTACTCTCGCCTAGTCAAATGCAAAGCTGAATCAGCAGGTAAAATCTATGGCACTTCAGGTGCCAAAATTGGAAATGCTCATCTTAAGTGGGCGTTCTCAGAAGCTTCAGTACTTTATCTTCGAGGTAATGATGATGCCCAGCGCTATTTAGCTAAACTTCAACGCAGAATGCCAAAGTCGAAAGCCTTATCTGTACTCGCCCACAAACTGGGTCGATGTGTTTACTTCATGTTAAGGAACAAAACACTATTCAATGAAGATCAATTTATGAAGCGTTAGCCACGCAGTGAAAAAGGCTCATCATCTAACTGTGCCAGTATGGTCGAGTACGAATCGCTTTCATTAAACCATGAGATAAGGCCATTACCTTACAACTGACGCGTGTACCAATAAACCAGAGCACGATGCTTTGATTAGCCCTTTCACTGACGTGCATTAATACGATTAACAAGAACGTTTGCACCCGCACTGAGCCTGAAACTAACTGGTACGAATTTCGTAACCATCACTCTTTGAATAGTGCCAGATGTGGGTTAACCGATAAATGTCTAGCGACCCTGTTTCACCGCAATGGAATGCAACTAAACAGGCAGCAGTTGAGACTGCGTAAGAGATCCTCAATATGTGTTTGCCGCAAGCGTGACTTGAAGGCTACTCTGACAAACGAAGAGGACGCACTTGTTAATCGACTTTAGTCGACCGCTAACGCGGTCGATAGGATTCACTTTGCCGCTTGACGCCCGAAGGCTCATATGTGTTATGTGCTAGCAGGTTAAAATGAGTGCTCAGTTTCGGTGAGACCCCATGTTGATTATTTATTTATTTTCTCCATGACATAATTGGTTAATGCTTGATTTCCAATATTCATAGCTTGCTGTTTAACCACATGAAATCCAAACCTTTCAAAGAAAGGTTTAGCCGTTATGCTTACATGTGAATAAATACGAGGTATTGATTTTTCTTTACCCTTATTCATTAAGTTCTGCATTAATATTTTACCTACACCCTGCCCTTGAAACTCGTTATGACAGAAGAAATGGTCAATGTAGCCGTCATCTTGAATATCAGCAAAACCAACAATCTTCCCGTCTATTTCAGCGATAGATGGATTCATGCCATAAACTCGTTTTAACCATTTCTCTGGGTTATATTCATCTGGAGCCCATACATTTAACTGTTCTTGAGAGTAGTCTTTGATGTTTACTTTTTTAATTGTGTTCACCTTGAGTTGCCACAATTCTAATTCATCACCTTTTTTTAGCGTTCTGATTTTTATCATTATATTTCTTCCTTGCTTAAAGCTAACATCTCAAAAATTGGATCTGTTGTTGGTTCTAAGAAAAAAACGAGACAACTGTATCGAGTGCAGCAACTTGTTAAGTTTTAAGGCGAACAATGGCACATAACGCCAAACATAAGTTGCGCCACGACTAACTAACCAAGCGCACTAAACCCCATACTAAAACTGCGGAGTAAAACGTGTCAACTTCATGTTTTTGTTATGTGCGTTCTCTAATTTTCAATTCTTTTTTAAAACTTGATTCCTGTATGTACTAGAAAGCTAATACAATAAATGGTGAAAATAAAATAATAAAAATGAAATTACTCATATTGTCATAGAAAAATGAACCCGGCCAAATATTGTCATCCATAATGAAAAACCCAATTAATCGTCCAATAAATATTGCTAACGATATAATTAAACTTTGAACAACAAAATATCTAAGCTGACCTTTTTCCTTAATCTTAACCCAACGATTAAATTGCTTTTGATTCATAGAACCTCCTAAAATAAGATCCGCATTTAATATTACAGACTTAGCGCATAACGTCTAACATAAGTTGCACCACGGCTAACCCACCAAGCACACTAAACTTCATACCAAAAATGCGGAGTAAAACGTGTCAACTTGATGTTTTTGTTATACAAACTCTTAAGCGGTATGACCAAGCAAGTCACTTAGCTTTAGAGGGTTTTCAATAGTTCGCTCAGGAGCTTTTTGCCAATTTATCAACTCACAATCGTTCATCAACTTAGATATTTTATCCATGTACACTTGCGCTTGCTCTAAATCTAAACCATTGCGCAGAACCCATTTACATTGATTTTCAGGCATTAGCATTATCGTAGTGATATGGTTGTAACTATTCGTTAGTGTCGGATTATGTACGATCGGTGTATGACCTCGCTCATTAACCGCGTACATATAACAGTCTTGTTTTTTCCCTGAACGATACACCCAAATATCATCAAAAAAATCGGTAAATTGATCTACTAGTTCAATATTCATATGTTAATCCTATCTCCGTTTGTATAACGTCTAACATAAGTTGCACCACGGCGAACTCACCAAGCGCACTAAACTCCATACCAAAACTGCGGAGTAAAACGTGTCAACTTCATGTTTTTGTTACAACCGATATAACTCAATAACTTAGAACTAAATTACAGCGTATAACTTTCAACAACAACTCGCCTTTTCTCTTTTGCGATTCACTCAACGGTACTCAATAATCACAGAGTGGATTATCACCTAAAGCGACTTAGTAAACGCTGAAGCCAAACACAATACAGATGAGAGTTTTTGTTGCGGCACGCGAATATTGAAGAATTACCCTGCCTACTTGGCAATGAATTTAGTGACACACTATTTGAACCGCAACGGGTGCAGTAACAAACACTATCAATGAACAATTGCGGCTAAAGAATCTACTGATTTTCACCAAGCCTTGAACCGCAATAACCGACAAACGAGGCTCACTGCATTTCGACTGACAAGATATTAAAAAAGCGGCCACTTGCCGAAGAACAAACCATAAAGATTAGGGCTAAGATGAAGGTTGTAACGTCTAACATAAGTTGCACCACGACTAACTCACCAAGCACACCGAACTTCATACCAAAACCGCGGAATAAAACGTGTCAACTTCATGTTTTTGTTATGCATTAATTTAGATGGTTAGTTAAACAATTGTGCCGTGAATTTTTCAACTGGTTCAGGAAGAAGATCCTGCGGGTGATCACCACCAAATGTTACTATCCCACTTTTTCCATCAACAACAGCTGATTTAATCTCGGTTTGAGTATCTACATCTATGACTGCAATTTTGACCGTTACCTTATCAGGTTTAGCTGACCATTCTGTTGCTCGATCTTCCCAATGCATTATTGTGGGATAAAATAAATAATCGTATCCACCACGCTTTGCTGAATTTAAAGCCTCAGGGAATAACTCTGGCTTCCATGCAATCTCAACGTTATGTAACCTTTTAATTAAGCTAGTTTGAATAGTCTGACTTAACATCATTCCAGAACCATTATAATGATGGTTACCATATGAACCATCTTTCGACAGAGCAATATAAACGGATTGTGTTGAATTAATTGTTGTCGTTATATTTGATTCAGTAACATTTAAACTATGTGAATCAGCACACCCCCAAAGTGATGCTAAACACACTGCCAGAATAATTTTTTTCATATACCCTCGATACTATAAAATAATGCATAACGCCTGCATAACACGTTTGCTACCATGCAGATTAAGCTCAAATTTACCACTTAATAAGGTAAACTCAAAGAAACCTAGAATGCCGAATGTAGCAAATCGTGTTGATGCATTTGTTATATTTTATGCCGTATTACATGATGGATAATCATTATTTACTTGAAAGTACTTCCATATTACTAGCCGTTCAACTAATTTAATGAAAGCCTTACTTTCTTTTTCTGTTTTATCGATAGGCAAAATAGCTACATATAAATGTTCAGGAATAAGCTCTTGTGCTATCCCATTTAAATACATGTCAGAATACGTCCAACCGCCACTATGTCCATTTTTCCGTGAAAAAGCAGAGTGACTAAATTGAGACAAACGTTTATAAATTGTTTGCTTTGTCGTTTCACCAACATAGACAGTGTTATTTTCACACACATTAATTTCACTCGGTACTTCATCATAAAAGTGAGCCAAGACATAAACTCCAGGTAGTTTTACTGACTCTAAACTCTTGAAATCACTAAAATGAACCCAATTACTGAATTTTGGAATATCCATAATTTCCTTAAAAAATATAACATTTTATTCAACGAACAAAGATCGCGTGCATCTTGCTCGTATATTCCTTCTTGAACTTTCTTACCTATGTACATCTAAACAAAAACAACTTTCACATTTCATCCGATAAAGAGTAATAAATATACGATCAAGCATCGCATATCATGATTTTTATCACGTAATTATGTAACTGATTTATCCAATGTTTTTTCACAATAAGATTTACCTCAAAAATCAGTACATTGCTAAAGGCGTGTATTCGAATAAGTGAAAAGTAACTTCTACTCTAATTCCATTACTGTATAAAAATACAGGCATTATGGACATACCTAAACCGCTGAATTCAACATCTAGCCAGTTCTTACAAAAATTTACCGCTTTCATACGAGTGCGAGGGCTTGGCTATGCTACAGAAAAAACGTACCTACACTGGGTGAAGCGATTCATCTTATTTAATCAATACCGTTCGATGGATGAAATCAGTACTAACGATATCGCCAGTTTTCTCGAACACCTTACGTTGAAGCTTGATGTTACGGTCAATACACAAAAAACTGCGCTTAATGCATTATACCCAAGCTACCTCAAGATACAGGGTTCAGAGTGACTTCAACGTGTTTAATTCAAGGAAAATGTGTGTAGGAATGGCATTTCCTTTCAAACACATTTGACACAGAAGTAGACACGTTGAATCACTCCCGAAGGGCGAGTTTTATTGGGTTCTATACGACGTTGCTCATTTTCAACGTAGAACTACTAGGTCTATAAATGAGCGCCTTGCCTAGAGCCCAATAAATTCTCGCTGAAACGAGCAGCTTGAGGTAACTTGGGTATAGCATTTCTTTGCCGTGAATATTTACAGCAAGATACTGCTCAGTTGAAATTTAAACGTTCAAAAAAGCCATCTAAATTACCCACCGTATTTACTCATCAAGAAGCTACTGATGTTATTAATCATATTCCCTACCCTTTTAAGCTTGCAACACAATTAATGTATGGCAGTGGGTTGCGCTTAAATGAAGCCCTTAGATTAAGGGTTGAAGATCTCGACCTCGAAAATAGTGCATTAACGGTAAGAAGTGGTAAAGGCGATAAAGATCGACAAAGTTTACTTCCTCGATCATTGCATGGTGCGCTGAAAGTTCAAATCAATAAGGTGCAGCTTCTTCATAATGAAGATTTAAATAATGGTTTTGGCAATGTATACATGCTAAATGCTATTGCGCGTAAATACCCTGCACGGAGTAAAAGTCTAGGATGGCAATATTTATTTCCGGCTAACAAGCTAAGCATTGATCCTCGTTCCGATAGAAAAATGCGACACCACGTGATGGATAGAACACTTCAAGGCTATGTACGAAAAGCGCTACTGCAAACAAGCATCGTCAAAAAAGCAGGATGCCATACTTTCAGGCATTCTTTCGCGACACGATTACTTGAAGCAGGAGCCGACCTTCGAAATATTCAGGAATTACTCGGGCATATCGATATAAAAACAACGCAAATTTATACCCATGTAGCGGGTGTACATCATAGCGGTGTAATCAGCCCATTAGACCGATAATTTCCCATGCTACCGCCCATAAAGTATAGAAAACCAGACTCATCACGTTTAGTTGCACAATTTCACATACCATAACAAATATGTATGTAACGACCTATCAAACATTATGGTAAACAGCAAAAATCATTAAGTAGATCAATGTATTGGTTATAACAGCGAATATTTTTGATGATATATATACCCAAGCTACCTCAAAATGCAGGATTCAGAGTGATCTCAGCGTATTTAATTCAGGGAAAATGTGTGTAGGAATGGCATTACGTTTGACACAGAAGTAGATACGCTGAATCACTCCCGAAGGGCGAGTTTTGTTGGGCTCTATGCGGTGTTACTTATTTTCAACGTAGAACGACTAGGTCTATAAATAAGTGCCTTGCCTAGAGCCCAACAAATTCTCGCTGAAACGAGCATCTTGAGGTAACTTGGGTATAAACCAAAAAGCCCATTATCTAAATGCGTTAACATTGATAATGGGCTTTAAATACGCAGTGTTTTGACTAATGGGCTACAGCTTTAACTCCCAGCGCTCAAGTGGGTTGCTAGGTGTAATGCCCTTTCCTCCCCAACGATCTACACTATCAATCACCATGATTCGCTCTGGGTTCGGGACGATTGTTTGCAGTTGCTTACTCACCTTTTTAGAGGTTAACAACCATAAGGTTTCATCTTCATTCATTAACCTGATAAGTGTTTGCTTATCATTTTCAGTCCATTCAAGCTCTGGCTTTGTAAGGCGCTCAACAACAAACAACTGATTACCCGATGCAAAATCTTCCAGCTCTTCAGACAATAAAACAACAGAATCGATTTCTTTTTCGATAAGTACTTGCTGCTGCTTGTTGATTAACTGACGAACAGCAATCATTAACTGCTGCTGATTTTTCTCGATTATTTTAGCTTGCTGTGGCCAAACACGTTGTAAGTCTTGGCTTACAATCGCGGTCATTCTCGTTAGGTTAGCTGGGTTCAACCACGTAAATAACGACATACGGCCGTCATCAAGACGCAGTGCAGCAACACCCTGCGCTCTTGGCGAAATAGCTTGCGATGCATCGATCTCAATTAGCCCGATGTTGCCTTGCCTCGCATGAACATATAATGCATCTTGTGGCCAAATAGCCCCTAGCGTAATTGCCACAGTGGCTTTTTCACCTGCTTTCACTGTTGATGCTGCACCTTTGCCACTAAACCAATTAGGTAAGCGAGAAACACCATAACGTTTTGGCGGTAAATAACGCGTGGTTATTTCAGTGCCTTTGGTTAATTCAGTCGCCAACATATACGTAACGGGCGTTGCCGTTAATATATCGTCTGCTTTGACAATCGTAGAGGTTAAAAGAGTACTGAGTGCTAAAAGCGAGACGGTTGTTTTAATTAGACGATTTTTCATTGGAATGTAAAACACGTTAAGTTATCCCTTGCGAACGATACGGTAACAGGTTGCAATTAAAAAGAAGAAAGCCGACACAATAATAATTGCCGCACCAGAAGGAACAGGCAGTTTTAATTCCATTGGTAATACAGTACCGATTAAGCAACTTATCGTGGCCAATAAGGCAGACATCAATACAAAACTGCCCATATTTTTCGTTAACAATCGTGCTGTTGCTCCGGGGATCAATAGCAGAGCACCCACTAATACAGCACCCACAATTTTTACTGACGCAATGGTTACTAATGTAATCATCATCACAAACAGATAGTCATAAAAGTTAGTGGCATATCCACGTACTCGGGCAATATCAGGGCTAATACAAGTCAGTAAAATGCGGTTGAAGGTTGGAATTAATACCAAGACGATTAGCGCGCAACTTACGGCTAATATCAATAAGTCATAATCAGTCACAGTAAGTATTGAGCCAAACAGTACATTCTCAAGCATATGGATATTAATCTTGCGTGCCACATACATCAGTAATGCAGCACCAACTGCTAACGCCAATGCCAAAAACACACCAACCAGAGTATCGTATGGCACATTGGTACGATTTCGTACGAAATGCAGTAACAGAGCGAAGATCATACAAAAACAAAACAAGCCAATAATAGGGTTTTCAGGTGGTTCACCCAGTAATACACCCAATGCAATACCAGTTAATGCCGCATGCCCTACTGCTTCTGAAAAGAAGGCTAAACGCTTGGCGATAACAAGAGTGCCTAACCCACCAAGCAGCGGGCCCAACAATAAAGCGGCAACAACAGCATTCACCATGAATGAATAGGAAAAGCTGTCGCTAAGCCAGCCCGCATCAACACCCAGTTGAGCCCATAAACGGATATATTCCATTACGCGACCTCCTTCTGGTTTTCTTTAACTAATTCAGATTCAACCATTGGTGCTGGCTGAATACTGTAATGGTTGAACAAAAGCTCGATTTTCTCTGGTACTAATACTTCAGCAACCGAACCGCTATCAACTAGGTGGCGATTCACAACATGCACATGTCCATCTAAGCGACGAACAGCGCTTACATCATGATGCACAGCTAGAATTGTTTTGTTCTCTTGCACTAATTCATGGATCAAACCTTCAAGGTAACGTACACCTTGTTCATCCATACCAGTTGTTGGTTCATCTAAAACCAATAAATCAGGGTTATCTAATAATGCTTGGGCAAATAGCACACGTTGTTGCTCACCACCCGAAAGTTGCCCCATGCGACGATCGGCACGGCTTGCCATACCCACACGATCAAGTTGCACTAAGGCATAATCTTGCTCTTTCTTGCGTTTACGCCAAAACAGAGGGTTACGACTTTGGTTAAGCAGAATAAAATCCATTACCGTAAAAGGTAAGCTTGATTCAAACGTCGCTTTTTGCGGAACATACCCAATCGTGCCTTTTTGTTTTGGCCATTCAATTTGAATATCACCACTAAACGGGGTTAGACCAAGAATAGAGCGTAACAATGATGTTTTGCCACCACCATTAGGCCCCATTACAACATGGCACTGACCCGCTTTAAGCTGATGGGTAATTCCCTGCAAAATCACATTATCGCCATATTTCAGACCAACATTGTTTAAACGAATACTTGGACCCACAATCAGTTTCCTTGCTTCGTTGCGGCAAATTTCATTGCTTCAACCAATGTTGTTAAATTCTCTTTCATTTCAATGGCAACTTTATCGTTTTCATATTCTCCATGCGTCATGTGAGAAAAACGATATAGTTGAACACCCGTTGCCTCTTCAATGGTTTCTACGTATCGATTAGGCATATTCAATTCATAGAAAAGAACATCGATACCAGATGCGCGAATTTTCTCAATAGTACCTTGCAGCTGGCTTGCACTCGGCTCGACACCATGCGCAGGTTCAATCACTGTCGCGACATCGACACCAAATTCTTGCAGAATATAACCATAGGCATTATGTGTTGTGGCTACTTTCATACCTGCAGTATCAAGATCACCCAAGGTCAACATCGCTTCACGTTTCATCATGCGAAATTGCGTTGCATAAGTGCGGGCATTTTTACGATATGTACGTGCATTATCTGGGTCAATTTTCGCCAGTTCACTGGCAATGGTGTAAACCTTTTGAATGGTTGTCGAAAGGCCAACAAACGTATGGGGATTTACAGCGCCGTCTCCCACCGATTCACCCAGTGCAGGCAATAGCGGTACATCTTTATTGGCTTCGATTACGATAAGATCATCACGATTGGCTGCTTTTATCACTTTAAGAGCAAAATCATCATGACCAATGCCGTTAACGACAATCACATCCATCTGCTTTAAACGGCGCAAGTCATTCGGCTGTGGTAAATAGTTATGAGGGTTAAAACCAGCATCAACTAATGGCAGCACATTCGCTTTATCACCCACAACCGCTTTAACGTAGCTATAGTAAGGTTGAAGTGTAATACCAATGGTCAGCTTATCATTGCCTTGGTTATTCGAAGAATCCGGAATAGCATTCTGAGTCGAATCTTGCGCATATACTAGGCTTGCACCTAAAACGAAAATAACGGTCGTTGCCGCTTTAATAAATTTGGAGATCATGAGTAACTACCGTGTTTCTTAAAAAGAAAAGAACATATGTGATTCACTGAAAACGAAAGGCATGTTGTTAATACGCTCGTTCTACTTGATGGTTCGCTGTATCTGGATGGATGTAACTGCATTTGCAAAAACAACCTGTTTCCAACCAGCATTCATTAACCACGCTTTGTCTAATTGACTATCATCAGACATGAAAGGCTTCGCTGTTCTTGAAAGATTCAGCCAAATATCAGGCTCTGCCTGAGCCGTATGTAGAATGGTCGATACCGTGCCAGAATCCAGTTCAGGAATGCCTTGATAAAATGCAGGTGCTACTTTGCTCCAGGCATGTTTGCCTTTTCGTTCCCAGCTTTTATCTTTAATAAAAGGCGCAATCCACAAGGCTTCAAGCTCTGAAATGTCAGCCCATATTTCACGGTTTTCAAAATCAATACCGTCTTGATAAATGTTGCGAATTTCTTCATGCGCTAACCGTAGTTCAGCGATCATCGCTAATGATTCGGTATCGAGATCTTTAATCGAAATTTGATAACTTTTTACAGTTTGCTGAGCTATTGCCGCCTGGTGATAAGGTAACAATAAGGTCGCAACAGCGAGGATCAATGCAATGGATAACGCTATCCATTTACCCTCTCGACCGCCATCATCACTGCGTACCGTTTGAATGATCATTTTTCTGAAATCTCGACAACATCCACTTCAACAGGGTTTTCGTGCCCAGCATCAAAAACTAAATAGAAATCTGACTCTGGCTTGGTAAATTCAGCAATAGAACGCTTATCCGTCGTCACTTTCGCCACCAAGTTATCATCGTAATCATACATGTTGACGTCATAATCGATTGCTTTACTCCCGTCACTATAGCCCGCTTCACAAGCGACTTTGTCGCCTTCAAACCAACATGTCATTAAAGGGAAATGGGCACTTGCCACAGACGAGAAAAGGACAGATAAAGACAGTGCAGAGAAAGATAAAAGTGACAGACCAATGTGTTTTTTCATGAAAACCTCAACAACGTTATAAACAATCTATTAATCGCTATAACGATTGTTATAAATACGTTTTATATATATACCCAAACTACCTCAAGATGCAGGATTCAGAGTGCTCTCAGCGTATTTAATTCAAGGAAAATGTGTGTAGGAATGGCATTCCCTTTCAAACACATTTGACAC
>SWCB01009382.1_pt1 | contig 10971 bp, 9 predicted proteins | sample 4692901 | NCBI WGS metagenome assembly SWCB01 (sample SAMN10267276, study PRJNA491770) | bioreactor metagenome | isolation source: DHS bioreactor inoculated with subseafloor sediment | place: Japan: off Shimokita Peninsula | collected 2006-08
TAAGAGAAAGGTAACAATAACTGCAATGATGAAGAAAGGGCGATATGGCTCAAGCAATGTTAAGCCACTGATCCATGAGCCGCTAATTCCAAGCAGAAGCAATATAAAAGGGCCTGCACAGCATAAGCCTGCTCCAATGGCTGCTATCATTCCGCCAATCAAAGGGATTGATGGGCTTTTCTCCATATATGACTCCATTAACTGCATATTATTGACTAAATGTAGCAGCCGTACTTAGGTACGGAGTCAAGTCACTATTCTTTGAAAGAATTGACAATCGGGCAGGATAAGTCAGAGGTGCTGGAGCATTGGTCAATAAGGTTACTAAGGTTAGATTCAAGGCGTTGAAGATCGGCAATTTTTTTGCTTACAAGTACAAGCTTTTGTTTGGCAAGTGATTGAACTTCAAGGCAGTCTCCATCTCCTAGCGTCAGGAGATTTATAATTTCGTCAAGAGTAAAACCTAACTCCTGTGCTCGCTTGATAAAACGCAACCTTTGTAATACTTCCGAAGGGTACTGGCGAAAGCCCTCAGTAGGTTTCTGTGGTTGAGCGAGCAAACCTTTTCTTTCGTAAAAACGAATGGTTTCTACATTAACTCCTGCGGCATTCGCTAATTTTCCAATTGTTAACGTCATAACTCACTTCTCAATCGTTTCACACAGTTCAACTACATACTATACCCAAGTTACTTCAAGGTGCTTGGGTATATAGTCGCGAGGTGATTAAGGATACTTAATACCAACCTAAATAAGTATCTATTCATTGTTGTCGATTTTTTATGCGAAATTTATAACCATTTACTTATCCAGATTGGAATAAGAATTACTCAGAAGAATATATTAAGAGGGAGCGGATGGCGAAAATACAGACAATTGGGAAATTAGCATTGCCTACGGTCATCTGTTATCACCATCGCTTTAAGGAGTAGTAGGTTATGACTGCTAAACGTAAAATTGAGATTTTCAGTGCGGGTTGTGCTGTTTGTAACGAGGTTATCGAACAGGTAAAGAGTATGGCTTGCCCATCTTGTGATATTACCGTTCTTGATATGCACGAACAAAGCATTGCTGCCCGCGCAAAGGTACTCGGAATCAAGTCACTTCCTGCTGTTGTCATCGATGGCAAACTTGCTGATTGCTGTGCCAACCGTGGTATTGACGAGTCGGTACTTAGGGCGGCAGGGGTAGGTTTACCTATCTGATCTAATAAGTTCCTATCCCTAAAAATAGATAACCGTGCTTGAAGCACTTGTTAGCAGGAAAGGGGTAACGGGAGCGAAACCGTTGACGGTCGCCTCTGAATGGGCGACTGTGGTGATGGTTTCGTCTCTGCCGTAGAACTTTTCAAATGCGCCAGCAAGCACCCCGATTAGTGAAAGAGTACAGTCTACTTGGGATAGACAGTCTGACGACCGCAACCTGCACAAACACCATGTTGGATACGAAGCTCGCAGTCATGGGTGGTTGGATTACCATGCGGGCAAGCATCATCAACACCTTCTACATAATTTAGTGAAAAATTGCCTTGCGTCGCATTACCACGAGGATCATATTCGCCTTTTTCACCAAACCCTTTCTTAGCTTGAATCGTATCAAGCATGGTCGAAAGGTCGTTAGCAAATAATTCAGCATAGCGTGCATCTTCTGCAACCATTTCACTCATTCGATGTAATACAGTGGCAACGCGTGTTTGAGCGTTTTTATTGTTTGCCATAGTAATTGGAGCTCCTGTATTGAGGTTGTTATGGTTAGTGGTAGAGGGTAATCGTTCTTAATGTGAATCAGTATTTTCTACGGCACTTACACTGCAATTTGTGCTTTAGGCGTTTCACCATGAATGTCGTAAGCTTTCTTGCCATAAATGTAAGTTTGAGAAACGGTTCTGTCGTCTCCAAGGCTCATTAATACAAACAGCTTTTCTTCAAGGTTGGTAGTTTGCTTCATTCTAAAACGCATAAGCTGTGTTGCATGAAGATCGAGTACAACGAAATCAGCTTCTTTCCCTATTGCAAGGTTGCCAATTTTATCGTCAAGGTGAAGGGCTTTTGCTCCGCCTAATGTTGCTAAAAATAACGACTTAACGGGGTGAAGTTTTTCTTGTTGCAACTGCATGATTTTGTAGGCTTCACTCATGGTTTGCAGCAATGAAAAGCTTGTACCTGCACCCACATCCGTTCCCATGCCTACGTTGATATTAAACTTTTCCATTTTAGGCAGATTGAACAAACCTGAGCCTAAGAAAAGGTTAGACGTGGGACAAAAAGCAATGGATGAGTCAGTGTCTGCGAGTCGCTGGCATTCACAATCAGAAAGGTGAATGCCATGGGCGAACACCGAACGTTTGTGTAATAGACCGTAGTGGTCGTACACATCCAGGTAGCTTTCACGTTCTGGGAAAAGATCTAACACCCATTCGATTTCTTTTTTATTTTCAGAAAGGTGGGTGTGCATGAAAACGTCAGGGTATTCCTTTAACAACTGACCGACAGTGGCGAGCTGCTCATTGGTACTAGTAGGTGCAAAGCGCGGTGTTACTGCATAATGCAGTCGCCCTTTATTGTGCCAACGTTCGATGAGTTCTTTAGATTCTTCGTAACCTGATTGCGGTGTGTCGGTAAGATAATCTGGTGCATTACGATCCATTAGTACTTTACCGGCGATCATGCGTAAATTACGTTTTTCGGCTTCTTCGAAAAAGACATTAACTGATTCTTTATGTACCGTTCCAAATACCAGTGCGGTTGTTGTTCCGTTACTGGCAAGTTCATCAAGAAACAGTGTCGCGACCTGATGGGCATAGATTGGATTTTTAAAACGTAACTCTTCAGGGAAAGTATAGTTCTCTAACCAATCTAAAAGCTGTTCACCATAAGAGGCAATCATACCCGTTTGTGGGTAATGGATATGGGTGTCGATAAAACCCGATGTAATGATTTTATCTTTAAAGACCTTAACCGTGATGTGCTTAGATTGTCTTGCTAATACGTCTTCTGCTGATCCAATATCAACAATATGACCATTTTCGACAACCAAAACGCCATCTTCAAAATACTGGTAAGAATCGTCGAGTCCGACATCTTTAGGGTCAGCCACGCTGTGTACAATGGCTGAGCGGTATGCGATTTTTTGTGATGTCATTTCTTTCAATCCTATTGTTCGTTCAGATTAAGCCAGCTTGTTCTGTCGAACGGCTAATGCTGTATCAACTGGGCGTTTTTGCTCCAGTTCTTCACCTTGATAGTGAGCAATCAGTTCGCCTGCGACAGAAACAGCAATTTCAGCAGGGTGTTTTCCTTTCACCGCTGCGATGCCAATAGGGCAGACCATGCGTTCTACTGTTGCTTGGTCATAGCCGCGCTCTGTTAATCTGTAATCAAATTTTTTGCGCTTGGTTTCCGATCCAATCATGCCGAAATAAGCGACGTCTTCACGCTTTAAAATGGCTTTTGCCAAATCGAAATCAAGCTGGTGGTTGTGTGTCATAACAAGGTAATAGCTGTTGGGTGGCATATGTTTTACTTCAGCAACAGGATCGTCACTCACTAGCTTATTGATACCTGTTGGAAGGTGTTCTGGAAATTCATTTTCGCGCTCGTCAATCCAAGTCACTTTAAAGGGCAGCGTTGCCACAATATGTAGCAGCGCTTTCGCCACATGACCTGCACCAAATAGCACTAAGTGGTTTTGCTGCTGACCAATTGGCTCAAAGCTTAGTGTTGCCATACCACCGCAGCATTGACCCAAGCGTGCACCAAGGTTAAAGCGTTCCACTTTTAAGTGTTTATCGCCAATTAACAGCATTTCCCGTGCCATTTTTGTCGCCAAATGTTCAAGATGACCGCCGCCAATAGTGGCGATGAGCCCGTCACGAGTCACTAGCATTTTTGTACCTGCATCGCGGGGTACTGAGCCTTTGTCTTCTAAAACGGTGACCATTACGCAAGCTTCGCCTTTGTCTTCCAGTCTCGCTAGCTCATGAATCCAGTTATCATTGAACATATTGACGCTCCCAATTAGTTACATTATTTTTCTTCTTCGTTGAGTTCTACTGTTACTGCTAACTCTTGTTGTTCAACCTGTTGTACATTTTGCACTGCCCATAGCACGCGTTCGGGTGTTGCTGGTGTATCCAGTTTTGGAATCGCATTGTTTACAGCAACAGACGCGATGGCATCTTTTAATGCACTCCACACTGACATGCTAAGCATGAATGGGGGTTCACCGACAGCCTTCGAGTTAAAGACGGTATCTTCAGGGTTGCTGCGGTTTTCCAGTAAATGTGTGCGAAAATCGATAGGCATATCAGCAATTGCTGGGATCTTGTAGCTTGCAGGACCATTAGTCGTAAGCTTGCCTTGTTCATTCCACACTAATTCTTCTGTTGTTAACCAACCAACGCCTTGAATGAAACCACCTTCAATCTGACCGATATCAATGGCAGGGTTTAGTGATGCGCCTACATCATGTAATAAATCGGCACGCAGTATTTTGTATTCACCAGTTAAGGTATCAATAACCACTTCAGAGCAAGATGCACCATAGGCGTAATAGTAGAACGGGCGACCACGCGCTTTTTGGTGATCGTAGAAAATCTTCGGTGTGCGATAAAAACCCGTACTTGAGAGTGAGATTTGATTGAAATAAGCCAATTGAATCAGTTCTTCAAACGGCATGTATTTATCGCGAATTTTCACAATACCACTTTTGAATACCACTTCTTCTTCGCTAACCTTGAAGTGTGAACTCGCAAATTCAACTAATCGACGTTTAATCGTTTGCGCGGCATTTTGTGCTGCTTTACCGTTCAAATCGGTACCCGATGAAGCTGCCGTTGGTGAAGTATTTGGCACTTTATCGGTATTGGTGGCGGTGATTTGAATGCGGTCGATAGCGACTTGGAACTCTTGAGCAACAATTTGTGCGACTTTGGTGTTTAAACCTTGTCCCATTTCAGTACCACCGTGGTTTAGGTGAATACTGCCATCGGTATAAATATGAAGTAGGGCGCCCGCTTGGTTCAAGAACGTTGCTGTGAACGAAATACCAAATTTAACCGGTGTAATGGCTAAGCCTTTTTTGAGTATTGGGCTGGTTTTGTTAAAGGCGTTAATTTCTTTACGACGTTCGTGGTACTGGCTGGTGGTTTCAAGCTGTGCTGTTATGTCGTGTATGAAGTTATCTTCAACGGTTTGGTAGTAGTGCGTGATATTACGGTCTTTATCATCGTAGTAGTTCTGTTTACGCACTTCTAGCGGATCTTTCTTTAGGTAGCAGGCGATTTCATCCATGATATGTTCAATGGTCATCATGCCTTGCGGGCCACCAAATCCGCGGTATGCGGTGTTAGAGGCAGTATTGGTTTTGCAACGATGCCCCGTGACTGTTGCATCACCCAAGTAATAGGCGTTATCAGAGTGGAACATGGCGCGATCGACAATGGAGCTTGATAGATCTGGCGAATAACCACAGTTACCAGCAACCGTAATATCAATACCTTGGATACGGCCGTTGTCATCAAAGCCGACTTTATATTGGTTGTAGAATGGGTGGCGTTTGCCCGTCATTTGCATATCTTCACTACGCAACAAGCGCATTTTCGTAGGGCGACCTGTGAGGTGAGCAACAACTGCCGCCATACAAGCAGGGCCTGCCGCTTGCGTTTCTTTTCCGCCAAAACCACCACCCATTCGGCGCATATCAATAACGATTTTATGCATTGGCACCCCCAAAACTTCAGCAACCAATTTTTGTACTTCGGTTGGGTTCTGGGTAGAGGTATAAACAATCATGCCGCCATCTTCAGTTGGCATTACACTACTGACTTGTGTTTCTAAATAGAAGTGCTCTTGCCCACCGATATGCAGATCACCTTCAAGCACATGTTTGGCTTTCTTTAATGCAGCAGCCGAATCGCCGCGTTTTTGTTGGTGGCTTTCAGTAACGAAATGCTTCTTTTCTAGCGCCTCTTTAACATCAAGAATCGCTGGAAGAGGGTCATACTCGATAATGGCTGCTTGTGCGGCTTTACGTGCCGTTTCTAAATCATTGGCAGCAACGGCCAAGATAGGTTGTCCGTAGTATTCTACTTTTCCATCAGCCAGCAGTGGGTCGCCGGGTAAAATCGCACCAATATCCAGTTGCCCAGGCACATCTTTACTGGTGATAACAATCTCTACACCCTCGAATTCGTAACATGGGCTAACGTCAATTTTGGTGATATTGGCGTGTGCTTGGGTGCTTAAACGCGCATACAAATGAAGTTGGTTAGGAAATTCTAAACGGTCATCGATATAGACTGCTTCACCTGTTACTTGTTTACCAGCACTGTCGTGCTTAACGCTTTTACCTACGCCAGTTGTTAAATCTTGTTTTACAAGAGCCACCATCTCTTCGTGGCTCAATGCATTACCATGATGATTAGACATAAGAAGTCACCCTTGTTTCAATTTGATTATTCACGTTTTGCTGTTCGATAAAGAAGCGGTAAAGCATATTGGCGGCAGTTTGGCTGCGGTATTCTTTACTGGCGCGGAAATCAGAAAGAGGCTCGAAATCGTTTTCTAATGTTGCCATTGCCAGTTTCACTGTGGCTACATTCCATTTCTGCCCGAGTAACGCTTGTTCACACGCTGCTGCGCGTTTGGGTGTTGCAGCCATGCCACCGAAGGCAATACGAATTGAGGAGACTACGCCGTTAGCTAATTCAAGATTAAATGCGCCGCATACCGCAGAAATATCATCATCGAGTCGCTTGGAAAGCTTGTAAGCACGGAACTCTTTACGGGCTTCAGGCTTAGGGATAATGATTTTTTCGATAAACTCTGAAGGTTGTTGTGCTGTCACTTTGTAGCTAATGAAGTAATCTTCAATCGGAATAGTGCGAGACTCTTTACCACGACGAAGCGTAATGTTGGCATTGAGTGCAATCAGTAGAGGGGGCGCATCACCAATAGGGGAAGCATTCGCAATATTGCCACCCAGCGTGCCTTGGTTACGAACTTGCAGCGATGCAAAGCGGTGAAGCAATTCACCAAAATCAGGGTAGTGTTTGCTGATTACCTCGTAGCAATCACTGATTGGTAAATTTGCACCAATGATAATGTCGCTATCGGTTTCCTCTAATACTTTCATATCAGCAACCAGATTTACGCTAATCAACTGTTTTATTTCACGTTGAAACTGTGTTACTTCCAGTGCCAAATCTGTTCCGCCTGCCAGTAGGCGTGCGTCAGGGTAGGTTAGTAGTAGTTCCGCCAGTTCATCTGTTGTTGTTGGTGAAAAGCTTGATAGATTCTTATAGTTAAGTGTAGCGGGTTCATTACTGATACTTTTAAGCTTTTCGATGGTACGTAGTTCAAGTTCAGCAAACTGATCGAGAATGGGTTTATCAGTGCTAAGTGACATCGCCGCATCAATAATCGGGCGGTAGCCTGTACATCGGCAAAGGTTGCCAGCTAATGATTCTAAAATATCTTCTTTATTGGCTTGAGGGCGATTCTTACTGAGTGCAAACATCGACATGATAAAACCGGGTGTGCAGTAACCGCACTGTGAGCCATGAAACTCAACCAAGGCTTGTTGCACAGGGTGAAGAGATTTATCTGTATTCTGCAAATCCTCCACCGTGATTAATTGTTTTCCGTGCAGGGCTGAAACAAAGGTAAGGCACGAGTTAACCGAGCGATATCGTAGTTGCCCATTCACTAATTCACCGAGTACAACCGTACATGCGCCACAGTCACCTGAACCACAACCTTCTTTGGTTCCTGTTTTGTTTATCTGAGTGCGCAGATAATTGAGCACGGTCATATTAGGTGAAAGTTGAGTTTCTTCTCGTACTTTCTGATTCAGTAAGAATTTAATCAAGAGACCTCCTTGGCTAGGTTGCGATTTTTCTGACCTTTGAGTCAATATTGTTCAAGTTGACTTTTTAGTCAACTATTATTTTACAACTTTGCAACAATTGCGTGTAGGGCTATTTTTATTATAAATTCTTTAATAATCAATTATATAATCTAGCGTTTCTGAGTTTTATTTATTGTTTTAATGCTTTTGTATGCTAAAGATGTTTTGTTGTTACATTTTGTTTTTCATATTGCATACACTACTAAATACAATTATGGCAGAGATATAGATGGCTATTGTGTGGATTATCAGAATAATTGATTGATACTTGGCATGATGTTTATTTAAGTGGGTAGGATTATGTCAGGTGAGTTTTTTTCAACAAAAAAGAGCTGTAGTTACAAAAAAGTGGAATAGTTGTTTGGGGGGATAAGCGTAGAAGACATTAAAAAACAGGAAGAAGTGTTCAGGTTAGGGGTCAGTTGGCTCTGGTTATGGCAACAGAGCCTATGTGAAATTATGCTTTGTTTAATGCATTACTTTTAATGACATTAGAGAAAACGACATGCAAATCATTAGACGCAGTTTCACCATCTAGGCTCAGTTTGGAGCGAATATGATTTAAATGCTCTGCCATTAACGATAGAGCTTTTTCTTTATCACCAGCTTCAATGGCATCCAATAAAATGGTGTGTTCATCTAAAGAACAATTAGCATTGTTACCTACTTCGTATTGCGCAATTAATAACGAGGTTTGAGAAACCAAGCTTCGCTGAAAATTGAGAAGAGGGGCGTTGTTTGCCATCTCTGCTAGTTTGAGGTGAAATTCACCAGACAGACGAATGCCGCTACCAAAATCCCCTTTTTCAAAGGCATTCAATTCTGCTGTTACCAGCTTACGGATTTGCTTTATTTGCTCTTGAGTTGCATTTTCAACCGCTAATTCAGTAATAGCGAGTTCCATTACTTCTCGTGCTTTAAAGATTTGCTTTGCTTCTTCAATCGTTGGTGCAGCAACAATAGCCCCACGGTTAGGGCGAATCACAACAACTTGTTCAAGAGAAAGGCGCAGCAGTGCTCGGCGGATAATGGTACGGCTAACACTGAATATTTCACTTAAAGCCTCTTCATTCAGCTTGGTGCCTGGCGGTAATCGTTGTTCTAAAATAGCATCAAAAATATGACAGTAAACAACATCATCCTGAGTCTGATTTGGGGATTTAGTTTTTGATTTTTTTTGTATTGATTTGCTGAGACTTGTCATTCGGATGATAAACCTTCTAATACTGCATCTTGAGGTAACTAGGGTATAGGCGTACTTTGTTATAATTCGTTACCTTTAATATTACTCGTTTTGTGTACAATTTCTTAGCTTTATTGTCTTTTTTATTGCAGCAATCGACTTAGTTATCAAAATTAAGCTTCAATGTTGTGTTTTAGGTGAGGTGTGTACGATCGAGCTGAATGATTTGGTTTCATTAGTTAGGTTGAAGGAGGGGAAAAACAAGAAAGCCAGCTATAGGAACTCTTTATAAGAACTGGCTTTCAAGATATTTGGCAATATGCAATCTAGGTTATGCTAGGCAAATAACTCTCAGAATGGATACCAAAACAACTGTTCTGATTGATAACGTTTAACAAAGCCTAACGTCAGAACAATCGCGATGACCAATAGAGTTAGGTAATCATTTTTGGTCATTGGCTTTAAGCTGTACCAAGAGCGTCGCTTATTGCGACCAAAACCACGCAATGTCATGGCGTTGGAAATAACGTCGGCGCGATCAAGGCTAGAGAAAATCAATGGACCTAGAATTTTAGCAACATTTTTAATGCGCTTCATTACCGGAACATTATTTGAAATATCGACACCACGGGCTTGCTGCGCATGCATGATATTCATGAAGTCTTTCATTACTTCGGGAAGATAGCGCAAGGTCAAACTGACGGCATAAGCGATCTTGTAAGGCACCCCTAATTTATTCAAGCTGGCTGAAAATTCAGTAGGATGAGTGGTAAAGACAAAGACCAGCGCAATAGGGAACATACTGAAATATTTAAGCGTGACAGTAAGCAGGTAGAATAATGTTTCAACCGTGATTTTATAGTCACCAAAGAGTGTTAACAGTACTGTTTCACTCCCCATGTACTCGACACCTTGTAAGGGGGCAATTAGAAACATAAATAATGCGTTCATTAGAAGAACCACAGACGTACCGATTAAAAGAGGTTTATAGACTGAGAACGGCACTTTACTGATTTTTAATAGTGCTAAGCCTACTAAGATCATTGCGCAAATAACACGTAAATCAAAGGTGATCAGCACCATGGTTACCCAGCTCATGAATAAGATGAACTTAGTGATACCATTTAACGCATGCAAGGCAGAGCCTGTATTGACATAGCTAATGCCAAATTTAATTTTATTTGTTTTCATTATTTATTCTTTGCCTCATGTTCAATAAAGCAATGAATGAAGTTATCGATACGTTCAATCCCCATTGCATGTGCTAATGAATACAGGCTGGTTACGGTTAAGTTGGCTTTTTCTAGCAGAGCTGGCTGGCTAAAAATGGTGTTTACAGGTGCATCGGCTAATAATTGGCTATTAGCAATGACAATGGCACGCTGAGTATATTCGAGAACAAGGTGCATATCATGAGAGATGATCAGAATGGTAATGCCGAGTTTACGGTTAAGCTCTCGCACAAACTCCATCATTAATGTGTAGTGATGGTAGTCTTGACCTGCTGTAGGTTCATCCAGAATCAAGAGTTCAGGTTCTAGCACTAAGATAGTGGCAATGGTCACGCGCTTTTTCTGACCATAACTTAAAGCATCAATTGGCCAATGGCGGTATTTTTTCAAACCGCATAGCTCAAGAATATCTAAAACTTTACGTTCTACTGTTGCTTCCTCGATTCCTCGATTGCGTAACCCTGATGCAATCTCATCAAAAATCATATGGTGCGAAATCATATGATTTGGGTTTTGTAGCACTATACCGATCTTCTGGCTGCGTTCAAAAATAGAGCATTGTGCTAAATCTTGGCCATTCATGAAAATAGACCCAGTATCAGGTTCTAATACCCCCATGATTAAACGTGTGATCGTTGATTTCCCTGAA
>SWCB01000948.1_pt1 | contig 10963 bp, 11 predicted proteins | sample 4692901 | NCBI WGS metagenome assembly SWCB01 (sample SAMN10267276, study PRJNA491770) | bioreactor metagenome | isolation source: DHS bioreactor inoculated with subseafloor sediment | place: Japan: off Shimokita Peninsula | collected 2006-08
TTCACGTAGCTGGTATGGAAGTAACTTTCTAAGATTGATTCAATCTAAGATAACTTCTTAAGAAAGCCGCCTTCTTGGCGGTTTTCTGCTATCTACACCACATTCATTTTGTTTCTGGCGATTTACTCTCTAATGCTATGCAGAGTGTATACCCAAGCTACCTTGGGTATAAGTACAAAATAGTGGCAAAATGAATGGGTATATTATTTGCCGTTTTACGAAAGGATTTATTAACATGAAAAAATGTGTGCTTTTAACATCGTTGGCAATCATGGCGTTTGTGAGTGCTGGAGCGCAAGCTGCAACTCTATCGACCAGTAAGAATATTGAGTTGTTAGTGGTTGATGGTAAAAAGGTGGAATCGTCTTATTGGTCACCCACTGAAAGTGTGGAACTGGCCGATGGTAAACACCAAATTGTTGTTCGCTTTGATGGTGAAGTGAAAAACGGCTCAAAAAATACCATTTACACAACACGCCCTTATTTGTTTGATCTTAATGTCGCAGATAAAGACGCCAAGATTGTATTGCCAACATTGACGACACTTTCACAAACTACGGCTTACTTTGAACGTGGTGCAGATTGGGCTCTGGAATATACCGATGGCTCAAAAGAAGTGCTTAAAACCGTAGAGCTGAAAGGTGATGGTTTTGGCTCTTTCAGTAATATGGAAGAGTTAGTTGCTAAGTACAACAGTAAGCATGGCATTGTATTTGAGCAAGGCTATGCGGTTGATTTAGAACAAGTCGCAGTGAAGGTCGATGAGGCAGGAAAAATAGAAATTACGGGTGATTCTTTAACTCAGCTTAAAATGTGGTATACCAAGGCATCGGCCAAAGAAAAGAAAGCATTTAAGATCTGGGCAGCAGAACATGATTTTAACTAATAGTTAATAGGGGCAGAAGTACGAGTCCTTTATACGTACTTTGCTTTTAAGCTGCTAACAAGGCAAGGGCGAGGGGTCTAAAAAGATTCGTTGCCCTTTTCTTGTTTGTTGTCTTTTTCTTGTTTAGGTTGGAATTTGCTATGCAAAGCCTAGTCATGATGATAACGACTATGATCACAACAAGCATGGCAGCGCGGTTGTGCAGGATCAGCTTTTAGCTCTGATTCATCAATTTCTTCTTCGCAATCGACACATAAGCCATACATGCCTAACTTAATTGAGTATACCGCGGCATCCACTTTTTCCATTCGAATAGCCAGATCAAACAAGTTAGGAATAAAAGAGGATTTTGCCATCATGATCAGGTTATTAAGATCGGCATTTTCAATAGCTAATGCTGATGGTACTAGTGTATTGAGCTGCATTTCGTGTTTGAGATCTTTTGAGAGCATCAGATGCTCTTGTTCTAGGTTACTTTGCAATTCTTGGTAAATAATGTCTGACGTTGTCATAGCTGCTTTATTTTCTTAGTGGTGGTGAATTCAGTCTAGATCGCTTTTATTCTTTGATTGTGATTTGAATCAAACCTTTATGACTCTTTGCTCGAATACCCTCATTTTCCTTCGGTTTTTGTCACTTTCTTTATTCGCTATAGTAGCCAGACAATAAATGGAGCTCGAAGAAGCTTCGAATCGAAATTTTATCAGTCGCTCAAAATAGTTGAAGAAGGAAGTACAAAATGGACCATGATTTTAAAGACCCATACAATTTTACTTATTTTGTAGGCTTTTTAGCAGTATTATTAATTCCGACTCTACCAGCAAGTTTAACATTAATCGGTATGTTTACGCGTTAATATTGCGCCTGTCATTTGTACAATTAGGTATAGTTACTCGCGTCCCTCGTTATTGCCTGTTGTACAGATGGCCATCACACTCTTATAAGCGATACTTTTTCTCTTCTATCTTTTATCTCGTCTTATTATCAATAATTTTAGGCTGCGTTTTTTATTACTTGGCATTAGAATCAGAAAATGTTGTACTTTGGAGTTGATAATGAGGGATTTGATTAAACGGACATTGCTGATAACGATAGGTTGGATTTGTGTTGTACTCGGTGTTATCGGTATCTTTCTGCCTTTATTACCTACTACGCCATTTCTATTGTTAGCGAGTGCCTGTTTTATGCGAGGTTCACCGCGTTTAAGTCGCTGGCTACATCAGCATCCTCATTTTGGTACTATCTTGAATAATTGGCATCAGCATCGTGCTGTATCTGCTGTTGTAAAACGTCGTGCGAATATTTCGATAGTGCTTAGCTTTGCTTTTTCAATTTATATCGTACCGCTTCTTTGGCATAAAATGATGCTGATTGTGATCGCTGCGACACTCCTTATTTGGTTTAATCGATTGCCTGTAATGGAGTCGGTTGCTACAACTCAAGAAAAGCAATAAAATTGCCGGCTGTAAGAATACCAAACTGAACCATTCTCTTTGATTAAGCAGATAATCATTCAGTTTGGTATTTTTGTTTAAGCCTGCCAACGCTGGCATTTACTTCGCTTTTAGCATTCAACTCGTAGAGTATATTGGGTGCGTGGAAAATTATTATGACTAAAGAAACTGTAAATAACGAACAACTAACGTTGATTAAGAACAGTATTAAATCGATTTCTGATTACCCTAAGCCAGGTATCTTATTCCGTGATGTAACAAGCCTGATGGAAGATCCTGAAGCTTATCGTGCCACTATGCAGGTGCTGATTGAGCGTTACAGCAATAAAGGGATTACCAAGGTCATAGGTACTGAAGCGCGTGGTTTTCTGTTTGGTGCTCCTTTAGCATTAGAGTTAGGTGTGGGTTTTGTGCCAGTGCGTAAACCGGGTAAATTACCACGCGAAGTCATTTCTGAAAGCTATGAATTGGAATACGGCAAAGACATACTTGAAATTCACGTCGATGCAATTGTAGAAGGTGACAAGGTTCTGCTTGTTGATGATCTACTCGCAACTGGCGGTACAATTGAAGCGACAACAAAGCTAGCCCGTCGTTTAGGCGGTGTGGTTGAAGATGCTGCGTTCGTTATTAATTTGCCAGATATTGGCGGTGAAGAGCGTTTAAAAGGCATTGGCCTGAATGTATTTAGTATTTGTGATTTCGACGGCCATTAATGGTTGTTTGGATCATTAAACGCAGTGATTACGATAGTTAATTATTTCCTCTAGCCAGAATGACTTAAATCTGGCTAATGATTGGGCGCTCATCATTGTGCCCTCTCGCTCAAATACCCTCTCTGTGCTAGCATTGAATTCTTGATTTTGTAGGGCTATACGACATGAGTTATCAGGTTCTGGCACGGAAATGGCGACCGCATCAATTTAGTGATGTGGTAGGGCAGTCACATGTATTGACTGCGCTGTCTAACGCTCTCGCGCACAACCGTCTTCATCACGCATATTTATTTAGCGGCACCCGAGGTGTGGGTAAAACCACTATCGCACGAATTTTTGCCAAAGGACTTAACTGCGAACAAGGTGTTACAGCAACACCCTGCGGGCAATGTGGTACGTGTAAAGAAATTGATGAGGGACGTTTTGTTGATCTATTAGAGATCGATGCGGCATCAAGAACGAAAGTAGAAGATACGCGTGAGTTACTTGATAACGTTCAGTATAAGCCTGCACGTGGCCGTTTTAAGGTGTACTTAATTGATGAAGTGCACATGTTATCTCGTCATAGTTTTAACGCCTTATTAAAGACGCTAGAAGAGCCACCGGAATACGTTAAATTTATTCTCGCAACCACTGATCCTCAAAAGTTGCCAGTGACGATTTTATCTCGTTGTTTGCAGTTTCATCTAAAGCATTTAGACAATGATCAGATTCAAAGCCAGTTATCAAACGTATTAACGCAAGAAAATGTTGATTTTGAACCGAAAGCATTAAGCCTATTATCACGTGCTGCCGAAGGTAGTATGCGTGATGCATTAAGTTTGACTGACCAAGCGATAGCGCTGGGTAATGGCCAAGTTCATGCTGATTCGGTTTCAATGATGTTGGGTACGTTAAATACAGATCAAGCATTGTTTTTGTTAGAGGCTGTTTCTGGTGGTCAAGCGAATACAGCGATGGGTGGGCTTGAAGAACTCGCGAGTGTTGGTGTGGAATGGGATAGTTTACTACGTGAATTAGCCGCACAATTACACCGTGTTGCCATGCATCAGGCATTACCGGCAGCATTAGATATGAGTGCCCCCGATGCTGATCGTATTATTACGCTTAGTTCAGCAATGACCCCACAAGATGTTCAGCTGTGTTATCAAATTGCGTTGCAAGGTCGTCAAGATTTAGCGTTCGCACCTGATGGTCGTATAGGGCTTGAGATGGTGTTGCTGCGCATGTTGGCGTTCAGACCAGTATCGGGTAGTGGGATTACACCTCAATCTATTAATGTACCAGCAAGTGAGCCTGCTGCGCCTCAACAAGGTATGCAGCGTGTTCAAGCATTAAAAGCACAGATGGGATCTCAGCCACAAGCAGCTACTCCACAAGTTATCGCTCCACAACATAGTGAGCAACAATTAGCGGCTAGTCCAAGTTCTATTCAGGAATCAGCGGGTACAGTACCGGCTGAGCAGCATCAGCAATATCAGCAGCAAGTGCCGACGTCACAAGCTCCTTCTCGACAAGAGCCAACGCCGCCACCTGTACAGTACCAACAGCAAGCTCCTCATTCAGAGCAGTCTGCAGCACCACAGAATATACCGCCAGCACAACCACGTTCAGCAGCTTCTGGTTTACTGGCTGCCCGTAACAAGTTACGAAGCCAGTCAAAACGTGGTAATGAAGAGCAACCTGTAAAAAAGGGTGAACCGGCGCCAGCTAAAAAAGTCGCAACGAATGTGTTAGACCGTATTGCCAACAAGCATGCGGGGATGCGTGTTCCTACCACAGGGAACACTGCAACTAACAGTGCGATGCCGGCGTCGATGATAGCGACTCATGCAAACGGTACTCAAGCAAATGTGCCTGAGAAAAAAGATGAGTATCAGTGGAAACCGATGCAACCGGTAGCACCTGAAGAAGATACCAAGCTTGAGGTTGCCCCGCGTAAATTAAAGCAAGCGTTAGAGCATGAAAAAACACCTGAAATGGCGAAATTACTTGTCAAAGAAGCGGCAAATCAGGATAGTTGGTCCGATTTAGTGACTAAGCTAAATGTAGGACGGTTGGTTCAACAGCTAGCGTTAAATTCAGCGTTTGAACAAGATAACAATCAGGTTACTTTGTATTTACGCCAATCGCAGAGTCACCTAGATAACCCGAAAGCACGAGAGCAGCTGGCGCAAGCAATTGGCGAGCTACAAAGTGTAGACATTGATTTAAAGATTGAGCTGAGTGGTAAAGGTCAGACGCCACTAGAATGGCGAGAAGGGCTTTATCAGCAGAAGCTGGGTCAAGCTAAAGAAAGTTTAGAGAGTGATGCTAATGTCACTTTTATCCGCCAGCGCTTTGCCGCAGTGTTGGATGAAGACAGTATTAGGCCATTGTAATGTAGCGAATTGCTACAGAGCATAATGAATTTCAACCAGACCAATAGAGAGAGATAATATGTTTGGTAAAGGTGGTATGGGTAACATGATGAAGCAAGCGCAGCAAATGCAAGAGCGCATGCAGAAAATGCAAGAAGAAGTCGCAAATATGGAAGTTACTGGAGAGTCTGGTGCTGGCCTTGTAAAAGTGACTATTACGGGCAATCACAGTGTTCGTCGTGTTCAGCTAGATGATAGCTTAATGGAAGACGACAAAGACATGTTAGAAGATCTTATTGCTGCGGCATTTAACGATGCTTCACGTCGTGTTGAAGAAACGCAGAAAGAAAAAATGGCAGGTGTTACTGGCGGTATGAATTTACCAGCTGGCTTTAAGATGCCATTTTAATCAATGCGAACCAGTCATTTACTGGAACAATTAATGGAGGCCTTACGTTGTCTACCTGGGGTTGGTCCCAAGTCGGCGCAGCGTATGGCCTTCAATTTGTTGCAGCGAAATCGCCAAGGCGGTTTACAGCTTGCTGATGCATTAAATCGCGCAATGACTGATATTGGTCATTGTCGTGATTGCCGTACATTCACTGAAGATGACATTTGTGCAGTTTGTGCGAATCCTCGTCGTCAGGAAAATGGTCAGATCTGTGTGGTAGAAAGCCCTGCAGATATTGTTGCGGTTGAATCAACAGGGCAGTTTTCTGGTCGTTACTTTGTATTGATGGGTCACTTATCGCCATTAGATGGTATAGGCCCTTCAGATATCGGCTTAGATACCCTTGAGTTCCGCCTACAAAAAGAAACGATAGCTGAATTAATTTTGGCGACGAATCCTACTGTAGAGGGTGAGGCAACTGCGCATTATATTGCCGAACTTTGCCATGAATACGGTGTACCAGCAACGCGTATTGCACATGGTGTCCCGGTCGGTGGTGAACTAGAACTTGTTGATGGAACAACCCTTTCTCATTCATTGGCGGGTCGCCAGAAACTGAACTAATTGCTTAGCATGTACATTAGACCTTTCGATTGAATTGAACAGAGTTCGTAATAGATGCCAATCATAGAGATAATCTGTGGTTGGTATTTTTTTGTCTTTTTGCTACCCGTTTAAAAATCATCAGTATTTACCATTCTTATTTGGCTTTTTTCTCTCTCATCATATTTCATTATTTATACATTTTAGACTCTACAAAATAAACACATTAAATATCAGTGATTTAATTCATGTTTTTAGCTTGTTGAGTTTTTTGTAGTTCTGTTTGGTTTTTATATCAGGTTAATTTCTAATGATAACTATATAAATAATGTTTAAGTCTATTTTTCTTTATAAGTTGTTGTTATCTATTGTTTAATAACTCCCATCATTGGAATGAAGTTTACAGCTAAGGAAGATGTTTCAAAATACTCGTCAGAGTGTGTAACAACACATTGACGGAAAATGAAAGCATCAGGCTACTACGGATATTTTAATAAAACATCGTCAAGTGTATCTGGCCAAGTAAGGCTAATAATAAATGCGCTGGCAGTTAGGAGTGAACATGAAAAAGACAATCGTAGCAGCAGTAATTGGTTCAGTAGTGGCAAGTGCTTCAGTCGTGGTAAGTACATCTGCAATCGCGGCAGAGGTATATAGTGGCGATGAACTTTCAGTGAACGTATACGGTAACTTGCGTGCACGTTACGAAACGACTGATAATAACGTAATGGGTGCTGACAGTACGTTTACTGGTGAAGGTACAGAAATCGGCTTAGGTATGACGTACTTCCTAGCTAACGATATGTACGTAAACGGTGATGTACTAACAGAAGTAAATATTATTCCTGAAAGTGGCGATGGTGATAACTTTGATGACAGTGCTTTCTTGAAGTTTGGTTCTGTGGCGTTAGGCGGTAACTTCGGTGAAGTACGTATCGGTCGTATGTCTGCGGTACAAGACACATTGGCAGGTCAGTACGATATTTCTTGGGAATATGCTGGTACTGCAAATATTAAGAACGATTGGTCAGCAACAGATCGCTTAACCAATGGTATTCAGTACAAATATGACATGTCTGATCTTGGTCTAGTGTTTATGGCGCAATACCATACTGGTCAAGAATATGATGGGATTAACCTGAAAAATGAAGTAGAAATTGATCAAGCATTTGCTGGTGGTGTGGCATGGGCATCTGACTTTGGTCTAGGGCTATCAGGTACTTACACATACTCTGAGCGTACTAAAACTGATGTTAAGTATGGTGGTGATGATGATACATCATGGACGTTAAACGCAACGTACGATATTGAAGCATTATCTTTAGCTGCAATGTACTCTGATTATGATTTCGCAGGTGATAAGCAAACGGGTATTGGTGCGATGGCACGTTACGACCTGCCTATGGGCGTAGGGCTATACGGTATCTATGATTACGTTGATTACGATACAGACAGCAATAAGCTTGACCAGTACACGATCGGTGCTGATTACTGGTTAAATGATAGCGTAGTATCTTATGCAGAATATGCAGATATGAGCTACGATAAGCAGTCATCAAATGGTAATACATTCCAAGATGACAGTGCATTTACTATCGGTATGCGTGTTTACTTCTAATTTAGCCTATAGCTAATTAATGTAAACAAGCATATAAAAAAGGAGCCTTATGGCTCCTTTTTTATTCACCATCGAAATATATACATTAAAAAACCACACCTAATCAGATGTGGTTTTAGAATAAAAGGGCCTTTATATCATTTTAGAGTTACCGTTATTCTTACAGTGAATACAAAATATTTGAACCGTAAGTTAAGCTTGTTAGCAACATTGATTTTTGATCGATAATATCAATGCGACGGCTTTGTTGAGCATCCATACGGAAAATCTTCTTCACAATAGTAAGATGCTGCTTTTTAAAGTCTGCATTTTTCCCTGATGTAATATCTTTAAATTCCACAGGTTCAGTCAATAAGTAACCACCGCTAATATCCCAGTTACCAGACTCAGAGATATGTAGCGTTAATGGCGATTCTTCATTACTGAATAATTTCATTAGTGTAATGCGCGAATACGTTTTATTGGGTAAATACACAACATGGCTCGTTTGCTCTACGCGACGTAGCATACCCAGCGTATTAAATTGCGTTTCTTCAATACGACTTACTGTAGTCGATTGCCATTCACGAGACATCAGCAATTGGTCTAACTTAAAGTCACTTGAATAATAAAGCCAAGTGCTAAAGATTCCCGACATGATCAAGACCATAAAGGGCAAAAAACGTTGAAAAAAAGAGGGCATTTGAGTCGATTTATTTTTTATTGGCATAGCTTCGAATTATCCTCTTGGCTTGTTAGCAGGCGAAGCGTTACATTTTCATTTGGCACTGATGTGTCGTGAATATAGTTCAACCAAATTGAGTTGTTTTGACCACCCGTTACAATAATATCGACGGGGCGAATTCTATCTTTATGACTTTCTAAGTAGGTCGTTACGCACTCTGAAATCATCGGTTTCCAATCACTAAGAACAGGATGAATCTTTGTCGTTGATACGGTTATGCCATCTACAGCTAGTAGTGGTGTAAACGCTGCTGACTTAGGTGGAAAACTAAGGTTAACCAGTAGAGGTAATAAGCATGCGAGCGCTAGAGCAACCCAGCCTAATACCATGTTTTTTTGTGCAGGCACAGCAGCAGTAACAGTCGCCTTGCCTGATGAATGATTAACGTGTGCTGTTGCTGCCGTATTATGGCGGGGTTCATCTTTGTGATGGCTGCTTTCATCGATTGAATCTGTATTGTCCGCGACTTCTGTTACTGGGGTTTCTGTACTATCAGTGTCGCTATTGTATTCCTCAACAGGAGCGATCATTTGATAACCGCGTTTAGGCACGGTTTTTATAAACTCTGGTGACTTTGTCGAATCTTTTAATGCTTTACGCAGTGTTGAGATTGCTTGAGTTAAGCTTGAATCATCAACTTCAAAACCCTGCTCTCGCCATACATAATCATGTAAGCGGTTACGAGTAATGATGGCGCCTGGGTCTTCAATTAATAAACCTAGGGCTCGGCTTTCATTGCTACCTAGGCGTGTTAACTCATCACTTTCATATTGATCGATCAGGCTGTTATCGTAAGGGTCAAAAAGGAATCGTTGCCCGATCAAGTATTTGGTGGAAATTTTAAGCATTTTTTGCCCCGGATATATAGTTCGTGCGTCTATATATCATATTTGTACTGAACACAGTCTGAATATAAAAAAATAAAAACACGTACTGAAAAAATCTAAAGTGTATGAAAAGGCCTATTTTAGGTTGAAAATACATTATTTGACCATATATATCTAATGAATTACGTAAACTAACTGTTTCGGAGTACTAGATGAGCGAACAAGGTACACATATCAACAAGGAAACGCGTGGCTTTCAGTCTGAAGTCAAACAATTACTTCATTTGATGATTCATTCTTTATATTCGAATAAAGAGATTTTTTTGCGTGAGTTGATTTCTAATGCGTCGGATGCTGCAGATAAGCTTCGCTTCCGTGCTTTGTCTCAACCTGATTTATTTGAAAATGATGCCGATATCGGTGTGAAATTATCATTCAATGCAGAAGCGGGTACGCTAACCGTTAGCGATAATGGCATTGGTATGAATCGTGATGATGTTATTGAACATCTAGGTACGATTGCAAAATCAGGTACAAAAGACTTCTTTTCTAAATTGACCAACGATGAATCAAAAGATTCACAGTTAATTGGTCAGTTTGGTGTTGGTTTTTATTCTTCTTTTATCGTGGCTAAATCAGTAACGGTTAACACACGAGCTGCGGGTGAAACTGCAGATAAAGGTGTAAGTTGGACGTCTGAAGGTGAAGGCGACTACACCGTTGAAGATATCAACAAAACAACACGCGGTACGGATATTATTCTGCACTTGCGTGATGATGAAACTGAATTCTTAAACGAGCACCGTTTACGTGACATCATCGGTAAGTATTCTGATCATATCGGCATTCCTGTTCATATCTTGGTGACTGAAAATGATGATGAAGGAAAACCGACAGGCAGTAAGTGGGAGCAAATAAATAAAGCTCAAGCCTTATGGACACGTAATAAATCAGAAGTAACGGAAGAAGAATATAAAGAATTCTACAACCATGTTTCTCATGACTTTGCTGAGCCATTAACGTGGAGCCACAACCGTGTGGAAGGTACGCAAGATTACACAAGCTTGTTGTATGTTCCATCTGCAGCCCCGTGGGACATGAACAATCGCGATAGTAAGCATGGTCTTAAGCTATACGTTCAGCGTGTGTTTATCATGGATGATGCTCAGCAGTTTATGCCAAGCTACCTACGTTTCATGCGTGGTCTGATTGATTCAAATGATTTGCCACTAAACGTTTCTCGTGAAATCTTGCAAGATAACAAGGTGACTCAAGCGCTACGTAAAGCATGTACGAAGCGTGCACTTAGCATGCTGGATCGTATGGCAAAGAATGATGCAGAAAAATACCAGACTTTTTGGACTGAATTTGGTCAAGTGCTAAA
>SWCB01005644.1_pt1 | contig 10958 bp, 8 predicted proteins | sample 4692901 | NCBI WGS metagenome assembly SWCB01 (sample SAMN10267276, study PRJNA491770) | bioreactor metagenome | isolation source: DHS bioreactor inoculated with subseafloor sediment | place: Japan: off Shimokita Peninsula | collected 2006-08
TGGCGGGGTGCTGGTCTACGGCATTCCCGAGTTCCGTCTACCGAAGGAGATCGTCCGGAAGGAGGTCGACAACCTTCGCAAGATGGGCGTTGACTTCCAGACGAACGTCGTGGTGGGCAAGACCGTCACCGTCGACGAGCTCTTCGAAGAGGAAGGATACGACGCGGTCTTCGTCGCCACCGGCGCCGGCCTGCCGCGCTTCCTGAACATCGAGGGCGAGCACCTCTGCGGCGTCTACTCGGCCAACGAGTTCCTCACCCGCGTCAACCTCATGAAGGCCTACCGCTTCCCCGAGTACGACGAACCGATCTACAACTGCGAAGGCAAGGTCGCCGCAGTGTTCGGCGGCGGCAACGTTGCCTTGGACGGCATTCGCACCGCGGCCCGCCTTGGCGCCAAGAAGTCCTACCTCATCTATCGCCGCAGCGAGAAGGAGATGCCCGCGCGCCTGGAAGAGGTGAAGCACGCCAAGGAAGAAGGCGTGGAGATGCTCTTCCTCACCAACCCGCTGGAGTTCCTCGGCGATGACAAGGGCTGGCTCAAGGGCGTGAAGTGCCTGCGGATGGAGCTGGGTGAGCCGGACGACTCCGGTCGCCGCCGCCCCGTGCCCATCGAAGGTTCGGAGTTCGAGTTGGATCTCGACGTGGCGATCATCGCGGTGGGCAGCGCCAGCAACCCCCTGGTGCAATCGACGACGCCGGATCTCGACACGAACCGCTGGGGCAACATCAGCGTCGAGGACGAGGCGACCAACCTCAAGACGAGCAAGAAGGGCGTCTTCGCGGGCGGCGACATCGTCACCGGCGCTGCCACGGTCATCCTCGCCATGGGCGCCGGGCGCACCGCCGCCGCCGGCATTCAGGAGTACCTGGAGACCGGCAAGTGGTAGCCGAATCGCGCGATAGGCGAGTCGGAAGTCTGCGTCACAATTCCTGTTTCTAGCATATTGCAGATAGATTCAGCGGCAATGTGATGGAGATGGCGCGCGCTCTTTCTGGCGTGACAGGTCCTATGGTGTGCAGTAGGCTTGCTGCATCCCCGGAGGACTTTCTACGCCATGAAGATCTTGATATCCAGCGACCGAACCGCTGGCGAAGCGCGTGTGGCCATGATTCCCGTCGTGGCCAAGAAGCTCATAGGTGACGGTGCCGAAGTGCTCGTGGAAGGGGGCGCCGGCGCGGCAGCGCACTTCACCGACGAGGCTTACGAAGCCGCCGGGGCGAGCCTTGTCGCCGCCGACGACGCTGCGGTCTGGTCGGAAGCCGACGTGGTGCTGACGCTCAACGCGCCGCCGACGGAAGCCGTCGGGCGAATGAAGCACGGCGCGCTGCTCATCGGTTCGCTGGCGCCGCTGGCGCATCCCGACCTGATGCAGCAGTGTGCTGAGAAGCAGGTGACGGCGATCGCCACGGAGTTCATTCCACGCATCAGCCGAGCCCAGGCCATGGATACGCTCTCCAGCCAGGCGAACATCGGCGGCTACAAGGCGGTGCTGATCGCGGCGAATCACTGTGCCAAGTTGTTCCCGATGATGATCACGGCGGCGGGCACCTTGTCGCCCGCCAAGGTCCTGATCATCGGCGTGGGTGTTGCCGGCTTGCAGGCGATCGCCACCGCCCGGCGTCTGGGCGCGGTGGTTGAGGCGTACGACGTGCGGCCGGCGACCAAGGAACAGGTCCAGTCGCTGGGGGCTCGCTTCGTCGAACTGCCGTTGCAGACCGAGGATGCGGAGACGGCCGGCGGCTACGCCAAGGAGCAGAGCGCCGAGCAGCAACGTCAGCAAACGGAGTTGATGACCAAGCACATCCTCGCCGCGGACGTGGTGGTGACGACGGCGGCGATCTTCGGCAAGGCGCCCCCCCTGCTCATCCCCGCCGACGTGGTGGCGAAAATGCCCAGCGGCAGCGTCATCGTCGATCTGGCGGCGAGCCCCGAGCACGATCGCGGCAACTGCGAACTCACCAAGCCCGGGGAAGTAATCACGACCGAGCGAGGCGTGACCATCGTGGGCACGCTGAACCTGCCGGCCCACGTGCCGACGCACGCTTCCCAGGCGTTCGCCAACAACATGTACAACCTGCTCAAGGACTTGATGGACGAAGGCGCCATCAAGATCGATCTCGAAGACGACATCCAGAAGGGCGCCGTGGTGACTCACCAGGGCCAGATACGGATCGAAGGCTGAAATGAACCAATTCGCACCACTCCTCCTGTCGGCTGAGCCCGTCGAGGGCGCCCCGCCGCTCGACTTCGTGTCGATGCTCTTCGTCTTCATGCTGGCGACGTTCATCGGGCTGATGGTGATCAGCCGGGTCTCGCGCCTCTTGCACACGCCGCTGATGTCGCTGACCAACGCCATTTCCGCCATCGCCGTGGTGGGAGCGATCATCGTGACCGGCACGGAGCACCCCTGGTACATCACGCTCCTGGGGGCCATCGCCCTCTTCGCGTCCATGACCAACATCATCAGCGGCTTTCTGATCACGGATCGCATGTTGAAGATGTTCAAGCCGCGGGGAGGCTCCCAGTGACCACCGCCATTCAGCTTATCTACCTGCTGTCCACCGCTCTCTTCATCTTCTCGCTGCGCTGGATGAACAGTCCCAAGACGGCCCGGCGCGGCGTCGTCGCGGGCGTGGCGGCCATGTCCTTCGCGATCATCGGCACCCTGCTCTCACCCGAGCTTCGGGCCAGCAACTTCGTCTGGATGGCGATCGCGGCTGCGGGCGGCGTCGCCGTGGGCATCCCCCTCGCCATGGTCCCGCTTACGGCGGTCCCCCAGCGAACGGCGCTCTCGCATGCCTTCGGCGGGCTCGCCGCCGGCCTCGTCGGCACCGCCAAGTACATTCTCTGGTTCCAGGAATCGACGCCCGAGCACACGGAACTCACCGCCTTCCGCATGACGGCGATCATCTTCGAGATTCTCCTCGGCTACCTGACCTTCACCGGCAGTCTCATGGCTGCGGGCAAGCTGCAGGAGGTCAAGTGGATCCCGCAGCGGCCCGTGACGTATCGCGGTCAGAACGCCATGAACCTGGGCCTGCTCACCATCGCGGTGATCCTGGGCGTCATCCTCATTGTCAACCCGGCGGCATCCTGGTCGCCCTTGCTGTTCGGCGCGATCATCGTCATGTCGCTGTTCTTCGGGGTGCTCCTGATCATTCCGATCGGCGGCGCGGACATGCCGACGGTCATCGCCCTGCTCAACGCCTACGCCGGGCTGTCCGCCGTGGCCATGGGTTTCGTGCTGGACAATAAGTTGCTGATCACCGCCGGGGCGCTGGACGGCTCCTCGGGCCTGATCTTGTCGATCATCATGTGCAAGGCGATGAATCGCTCCTTCGCCAACGTGCTCTTCGGCGCGTTCGGGACGGTGCAGGCGAAGAAGGAAGGCGGCGAGCAGAAGGAATACAAGAGCGAGACCCCCGAGGGCGCTGCCATGATCATGGAGCAAGCGAACCTCGTCGTCATCGTGCCCGGCTACGGCATGGCCGTGGCGCAAGCGCAGCACAAGGTGCGCGAGCTCTACGATCACCTCAAGAAGCGCGGCATCAACGTCAAGTTCGCCATCCACTCGGTGGCGGGGCGCATGCCGGGCCACATGAACGTGCTGCTCGCTGAGGCGGACATTCCCTACGACGACCTGATGACGATGGAAGACATCAACCCCGACATGCCGCAAGCGGATGTCGCTTTGGTCATCGGGGCGAATGACGTGGTGAACCCCGCTGCCCGCACGGACGAGGGCAGCCCGATCTACGGCATGCCGATCATCGACGCGGACAAGGCTCGCTGCATCTTCGCCATCAAGCGGAGCAAGAACCCGGGCTTCGCGGGCATCGACAACGAGTTGTATTTTGCTGACAACACCTGGATGATCTTCGGAGATGCGAAGAAGGTGGTAGGCGAACTGAGCAATGCCCTGGCGGAGTCGCAAGGCCACTAGAACGTTCCCAACCCGGCTGGAGCGGATCCTGACGCTCTGACGAGCCGCGCCCGTGAGGAAGCGGTTTCTGCGAACCGGCAGACGGATCCATTCGCAGGATGGTCGTCGGTCGCCGCCACGGGCGACTCGCCGATGGGCATCCGAGCGTACCGCTCCCTCACGGTCGCGGCTCGCCAGGAAGTGACACCGCTACGCTTGACTTGGGTCCGCGCTCGCGCCGGCAACTCGCCTCACAATTCAGGTCCATGAAGCGACGCGGTTCACCGCGGTTTGGTCACGGAACGGACCGTCAACGCCGGCGCTCCCACTCAATCCGCGCCGATGCCATCGGCGGCTTTCTCGTCACGTCGCCAGGGGCATTTGCAGCCAGCGCAGGCCGAGCGTCTGCGGATCGACCTCGGGATTCGCGAAGCGGATTGCTGAGGCGACGAGGCCCATGAAGAGTGGCTGCGGGTACAGGGGCCGACTGGTCAGTTCCGGATGGAACTGCGTGGCCACGAAGAACGGGTGCTGATCGAGGGGGAGTTCCAGGATCTGCATGATCGGATGTTCCGGGTGCCTGCCGCAGAAGACCAGCCCCTTCTCTTCGAAGGCGGCGATGTAGCGGGGGTCGACCTCGTAGCGATGGCGGAAGCGCTCGCGGACGGTGTCCCTGCCATCGTAGAGCTTGGAGGCGAAGGTCCCGGGCTTGATGACGACATCCTGCGCCCCGAGTCGCATGGAGGCGCCGAGGCCCTCGATCTCTTTCTGCTCGGGTAGTTCGCTGATGACGGGATCGGGGCAATCGGGATCGAACTCGGTCGAACCGGCCTTGGCCAAGTCCAGGACGTTGCGGGCGTATTCGATGACGCAAGTCTGGAAGCCGAGGCAGATGCCGAGGTGGGGCACGCCCTGGGTTCGGCAGTGGTTGACGCAGGCGATCTTGCCTTCGACGCCGCGCACACCGAAGCCGCCGGGCGTGATGACGCCGTGCACGCCGCGCAGGTGCTCGGCGACGTTGTTGAGGTTGACATCGCTGGTCTCGATCCAGCGGATGTTGATCTCGGCGTCGAGGTGGGCCCCGCAGTGCGAGATCGCCTTGCCGATCGAGGCGTAGGCGTCGCGGACGTCCATGTACTTGCCGGTGATGGCGATGGTGACTTTGTTCTTGCGGATGGCGGTAAGCTTGCGCACGAAGGAGCGCCAGCGCTCGCGGGCCCGATCCTCGGTGCCGGCGTCGACCTTGTGGTGCAGGTTCAGCTCTGTCAGCACCTCGCGATCCAGGCCGGCGATGCGCATGTCGTCGGGGATGGTGTAGATCGAGTCGCGATCGTGCATGGAGAAGACGCGCCCGAGGGGCACATTGCTGTACATGGCGATCTTCTGCTTGACGGTGCTGGTCACCGGCTTGGCGGCCCGACAGGCGATGATGTGCGGCTGGATGCCCGCTTCCAGGACGGCTCGGATGCCGAGCTGGGCCGCTTTGGACTTCTGCTCGCCCAGGGCCTTGGGCTCGATGACGTAGGTGAGGGCGACGAAGCAGACGGAGTGCTCGCCCTCCTCGAAGGCGAGTTCACGGAGGGCCTCGATGTAGTAGCCGTTCTCGTAGTCACCGACGGTGCCGCCCACCTCGATGAAGACGACATCGGCCGCCCCGCCCTCCGGGCCGCCGGTCATGGCGAGTTCGCGGAGCTTGCGTTTCACCTCGCCGGTCACGTGGGGGATGACCTGGACATCGCGGCCGAGGTAGCCGCCCTGCCGCTCGCGGGCCAGCAGTTCGCTGAAGAGCTGGCCGGAGGTGACGAAGTTCTGGCGGCCGAGATTCTGATCGAGCAGGCGCTCGTAGGTGCCCAGGTCCATGTCGCACTCGGTGCCGTCATCGAGGACGAAGACCTCGCCGTGGCGGAAGGGATTGAGCGTGCCGGCGTCGATGTTGAGGTATCCCTCCATCTTGATGGGGGCGACGGAGAGGCCCTTGTCCTTGAGCATCTTGGCCATGGAGGAGGAGAAGACTCCCTTGCCCAGGCCGGACATGACGGTGCCGAGGATGGCGACATACTTGTGCTGGCCGCGCACGTACCCCTCAGGGACGGGGGAGTAGAATTCGGTTTCGTGCGAGGTATGTCCCAGCTCGGCAAGCAGTTCGCTACCGGTGCGGCGCTGATCACGAGGCTTGGTGACGCTCTTGGGTTTTCTTGAGGGGGGCATGTCCTACTGTAGCACAAGCGGATTCCAGGTGGAGCCGTCTAATCGCCTCACCTGCCCCGAACTCATCACATGTCGTCGCGCGGCCGGCAGATTGGTCCAATTCACCTGGATTGGTCAGCGTGGCGAGCCGATGAGGCCTCCACGCGCCGGGATTGCGCCCAGGACTGAGTGACCCCATGAAACAGCAACTCAACGCCGAACAGCGCGACTCTGATCGATACGCTGTCCACAACCTGGTGTGCGACGCGGGGACGGTGGTTGACCTCTCCGCGGAGGGCGCCAGCGTGGAGCGTCATACGGCCTGGCCGGTCGGCACGACACGGCTGATGACCATCCGAGACGGTGCTCAGCAGGTCCGGGTCGAGGCGGAGTGCGTGCACAGCGAATCGTCAACGCCGGATCTGTTTCACCTCGGCCTGCGGTTTCTCGACCTTGAGCCCGACGATCGGGCGGCCCTTGAAGAGCTAGCGGCCCGGCACGCCGACTACTGACTCGCCGCCCCCCACGACCATCTCATTTGGAAACGTCGAGGGGGAGGCCGATCGGCTGTCCACCCTGCCGCAGGCGGTAGTATCCCGCCTCCAGGTTCTCGTAGACGCTGGGCTCCGCCACCCCCGGCCAGCGCACGACCAGGCGATCGACCCGCGCCGCTGTGGCCAGGCCGAAGTGGACGATGAAATCCATCTGCTTGCCCGAATGGCCGCCGATGGGCGCGAGTTGCCGCACCAGCCGCCGCTCCCCGACTTCGATCTCCACGATCGCGCCTAAGGCATCGCGATTGACGCCCTTGCGCGGATCACCTTCGAGCCGCAGGGCCAGCGAGTTGCCGTTGGCGGCCCGATTGAGCAGGATCTTGAGGCTCGGCTCGCGGCCGGCCTTCATTTCGGCGGTGTAGCGGAAGAAGGACTGGCCCACAGCGACATCCAGCGCCCCGTCGCCGTCAATGTCTCCCAGGCTCAGTTGCAGCGAGCCGTCGTGGTCGATGCCCAGTTCGCTGGTCAGTTCCAGCAATTCGCGGCCGGAGTTGTTGCGATAGACCCGCAGCCGTTGGTTGTCGGGGTAGTCGCCGCTGGAGAGCAGCACATCGAGGAAGCCGTCCTGGTCGTAGTCACAGAGAGCGCTGAAGAGGTCGCCCTGGTTCCAACTGTTCTGATCCGGTGGGACGCGATCCAGGCTGAACGCGGATTTGCTGGTGAAGTCGAGCCGACCCGCCTCGACGAGCCTGCTGAAGAGGATCCGCGAGCGATCCGAGGACTCTCCCGCCCAGCCGTGCGTGATTTCGGTGATCAGGACGTCGAAGTCACCGTCGTTGTCGACATCGCCGACGGCGGCGTCGAAGGTGTTGCCGTTGGCCCGGAAAGGCTCCTCATCGGCCCGATCGAAGCGGGCGTCGGTCTTGGCGCGTTCCTTGAGCCAGTCGGGGTAACGGCCGTGGCGAATCTCATCGCCGTCGAAGCCGACGAGCGGTCCCAGATCGAGCAGACGTTCCTCCGCCCCCAGCCAGGTCCAGAGCCGATTCCAGCGGCGGCCGTAGTTGAGGTCAAGAAGATCGGGGCGTTTGGCCTCGGCGGGCAGGGCGAGATGGGCCGCCAGCACGCCGTAGGTGGGCCGACCGGCCTCGTCCACATCGTCGCGCACCTGCAGGCCCGACTCGACGGGCACCAGCCGTTCCCAGCCGGCCTCGGTCTGCAGAAGCAGGTCGTTGGCGAAGCCCTCGTAGGTTTCGCCGTAGTGCCGATACCAATTGCCCAGATAGACATCGAGGCGACCGTCGAGATTCCAGTCGGTGACCGCGACGGCAGAGGTGGTGGCGGGCGGGGCGGCCTCGATGGGCTGCTCGGGCCAGAATCGCCCATCACCCAGGCCCTTGCACCAGGCGGTTCGCCGGCCGTGGTCCTCCCACTTGGGGTTGAGGCGGTCCACGTGGCGGGTCAGCAGCGCATCCACGATGCCGTCGTTGTCGAGATCGGCGAAGACCACCGGGGCACCATCGACCGGCTCGGGCAGGCCAACCTCGTCGCTGGGTAGCTCGGTGAAGCGTCGTTCCAGGCGGGGGCCGGCCTCATCCCGGGCGACGTTGAGAAACACCCGATGCCGATCCACCACCAGATCGGAGTAGCCATCGCGGTTCAGATCCACGAAACAGAGGCGGGTGGCGGAGATATCCGCCAAGCCGACCTCCGCGGTGACATCCAGGAACTCACGCGGCTGCAAACCGATCAGACTGAGGAGGAGCAGAGGTATCACGCCTTCATGGTACCGGTGGCGGCGGGCGTGTGCAGTTCCGATCGGCCAATGTGGGGCTCACTCCTGACTGATTCGCCCCCCCCCGAACGAGCCGAACCATCATATACTCGGGGCAAGCGAGCCCGCCGCAAGGAACCGAGACGTGGAACTGTTCGACCGTTTCATCCAACTCCGCGACCGCATCATCGGCTATCCGGCCCTGGAGGTGATGGTGGAGTTGGTGATCATCTGGGCACTCGTCTACCTGGCGGTGCGCTTCCTGCGGGAGACGCGGGGGGCAGCGGCGGTCAAGGGCCTGGTCATGATCCTGGTGGTGGCGACGCTGGGCATTCGCGTCTTCGGCGGCCAGGGCGAGAGCTTCCAGCGGCTTAGCTTTCTCTACGACCGGGTGATCGGCTTCGTGGTCTTGGCCCTGGTCGTCGTGTTTCACCCCGAGATTCGGCGTGGTCTGCGCCGGCTGGGCGAGACGCCGATCTTCCGCTTGTCCTCGCTGGAGATGCGCCCGACGATCAACGCCGTCGTCGCCGCCTCGACGTTCCTCAGCAAGAACAGTTTCGGAGCGCTGATCGCCATCGAACGCAACACCCGCCTGGGGGCGATCTGCGAGAGCGGCACGCGGCTCAACGCCGAAATCTCCGCCCGACTGCTGCAGTCCATCTTCTGGCCCAACTCGGCGCTGCATGACCTTGGGGTCGTCGTCCGGGGGACCAAGATCCTGGCGGCGGGCGTGCAGTTCCCCCTAGCGGAAGACGAGGAAGTCCCCGATCCGGCCCTCGGCTCTCGGCACCGGGCCGCCATCGGCCTGAGCCTCGACGCGGATTGCATCGTCGTCGTCGTGAGCGAGGAAACGGGCCACATCAGCGTCGCCGAGCGCGGACAACTGCGCCGCCGCCTGACCGAAGACACGTTGGAGGAGTTTCTCATCGATCGCCTGGTGATCGCCCAGCGCGAGCAAGCCACCGCAGAGGACGACGAGGCGGAGGAGACGCTGGCCGCCGACGCGGAAGCGGAGGAAGACCTGCTCGATGCCTCCGAGATCCCGAAGGAGGCAGGGTGAGGCCATGGTGAAACGGCTGCAGACCTTCATCCTGGTGAGCATCATTACGCTCTTCATCTGGCTGATCGCCGAGGCCCAAAGCCTCGACACCCAAGGCCAGTTGCTGCAAGTGCAACTCAAGGTGGCGGAACAGAGCCGTCTGGTGATCACTTCCGGCTCGACGAACAGCACCGTGCAATTGGAGTTGCAGGGGTCCACCGCCTCCCTGGATCGTTTGCTTCACAATCTCACGGGGACGATGCTGCTCACCCTGGAAACGCCCGGCGAGTTCACCATCGACCTGCAGGAACGGTTGTCGGAGATGCCGCCCTTCAAGGGGAGCGGCGTCAACATTCGAAGCGTGGATCCCGACTTCATGGAGCGAGTCGTGGTGGAACGGCTGATCACGGTCGACGACGTGCAGGTGCGCCCGACGGAGCCCAATGGCGTGGAGTTGCGCGGCTCACCGACCGTCAGCCCAGTGACCGTCAGCGTGGCGGTGCCGGAGAGCGCCCTTGGCGCCTTCCAAGCGGCGAAGTACGTGAACGTGGTCTTGGATGACCTGTCGCTGGCGTCGCTCAGCCCCGGGCCCCACACCATCAACGTGCCCCTGGCGATCAGCGCCGGCGTCGGCACAACGCACGCGGTCATCAGCCCCAGCACCGTGGCCCTGACGCTGGACGTGCGCGATAGCACGGAGACCTGGACGCCGGAAGCCCCCTTGCCCGTGCAGGTGCAGTTGCCCGCCGACCTCGCCGGCGAGTATCGCATCACCGTCGTGGACGACCGCTTCATCGAGGTGACGTTCACCGGCCCCAGCCAATCCATTGAGCGGCTGAAACAGGATCGAGCTCGGGCGGTGCCCTTTATCGCCCTGACCAGCGACGATCTGGCCCGTGGCGTGACCGCCGCCGCCATCCAGTTCCGCAGCCTTCCCGCCGGGGTGACGGCGACGCCAGCGCAAACCTCCGTCACCGTCGAGATCACCGACCTGACGCCAGGCGAATGAGCCGAGGCCACACGGGACGGCTCAGCAGAACGTCTGCGCCAGGCCTTCGGCAAGGGAGCGCGGCGTCTGCCCCAGCGCGACCCGCAGTCGTTCGATCCGCATTGACAAATCCTTGGGCCGGGGCAACGGCAATGCGACGTCCGCCTGCTTGGCGGCGTGAATAACACCGTGGTCGAGCCCCGCCGCCCGGGCGACGGCCACGCCGAATTCGTAGCGGGAGACGCGATCCGGGCCCGCGATGTGGAGCATGCGATCGCCCGGGGTGGCCTTGCTGCCAACCGCGCGGGACGGTGTCAGGGCGCAGCATTCGATCGCCGCCGCCGCATCCTCGATGTAAATCGGCGTGCGGTACTCATCCGTGAACAGCCGCAGCACCTCGCCGGCCCGAAGTTTGTTCACCACCTGCTCGCTGGCGGAGCGCTTACCGCTCGGGCTTTGGCCGTAGACCAGGGCGGTGCGGATCACCCAGGCATCCGATTGCAATTCCAGCACGGCCTGCTCGGCATCGAGCTTGGTCTGGCCGTAGACATGCA
>SWCB01016445.1_pt1 | contig 10950 bp, 16 predicted proteins | sample 4692901 | NCBI WGS metagenome assembly SWCB01 (sample SAMN10267276, study PRJNA491770) | bioreactor metagenome | isolation source: DHS bioreactor inoculated with subseafloor sediment | place: Japan: off Shimokita Peninsula | collected 2006-08
TTATGAAGAACCTGAAAGGGAGGCTTTCTTCGAAGATGAAGTTCTCGAGACGCAGCCTCCGGAAGAGGATGTTAGAATACAAAGACCTGTATTTTCCGAACTCAAGGAACAACCGCGGCAGAGAGCCCCAAGAAATATAGATTTGATTCTTGATGTTCCCCTCGAACTCAGCGTGGTGTTGGGAAAAACTCAAAAGAGCATCAGGGATATTCTGGCTTTGGAGCCGGGGAGCATAGTGGAGTTGAATAAGTTGGCTGAAGAGCCCCTCGAAATATATGTAAACGGAAAACATACGGCCCAGGGCGAAGTCGTCGTGGTTGATGAAAAATTTGGCATTAGGATAACAAATATACTCGACGCCGAAGACCGGGTCAGGAAATTGGGATAATACAGCATTAAGTTTCATAATGGTGTAAACTTCGAGCAGAGTGATGCCGATAGAAGAATAAAGGAATACTTGAGAACGGACAAAAAGGTGGGATGATATGAAGATCAACAGAACCGGATATGCACAGTTAGTGCGCAAGCTTGAAAACAGCAAGGGTGCGCAGAAGGCAAGTGCGGAGCATGAGAGAAAAGACACCATTGAATTATCCGAGGCTTCAAGAAAAATCAAAAAGTATGCCGACACCATGAAAACCGTGGAGTCCGAAAATGTAGATAAAATTGAAGCCATCAAGTCTAAACTCAGCTCGGGAACGTATAAAATATCCTCGAAGGAGTTGGCAGATCGCATATTGACTGAAATAAAAGCTCAGATCGCCAAGGAGAAGTAGGCTATGGATTTATTGTTGAAAGAACAGGAGAGCATTTTGGGGCAGCTTGCGGATTTGCTTATGGAGGAAAGGGAAGTGCTCATATGTGAAGATGGAAGGCGGCTCGTTGAGCTCGTAGCCCTAAAGGAAAACCTTCAGGCTGATTTGGAGAGCACGGAAACCCGTAGAAAAGAAAATTGGGGAGACTGTTCACTCAAAGAAATGGCCGGCCGATTGGATGAAGAAAAAGCCGATAGGCTCATGGAAATCGGAGAAGTCGTAAAGAGCCACATGAATGAAATCAAGGAGCTACAGGAAACGAACATGATGCTCACTCGGCAATCAGTCGCATATTCCCAAAGGCTCATGGGCATATTGCAGCAGACTGTCCGCATGAGCGGGATTACATATGGACAAAATGGAGCCGTGGCAAACGGACAGGGCGTCATGGCGTCGATGGACAAATCGGTTTAGGGGGAAGTCATGTCAGGCATATTTCAGGCATTTAATGTGGCAAAGCTCGGTATGCAGGTGCAGCAAAATGCCGTAAACACGACGAGCCACAACGTTTCAAACGCGAACACAGAAGGATTTTCGAGGCAGAGGGTCAATCTTCAGACCACCCAGCCATTCAGTTATGCCGGCATCGGACAGTTCGGAACCGGCGTGGAAGTCGTCTCCATAACACGCACCCGTGACGAATTTCTCGACGCGCAGATACGCTTCGAAAATTCAATTGAGGGACGTTATAAATCGGGGGAGTCCGCCCTTGAGCAGGTGGAAATGATATTTCTCGAGCCGAGCGATACAGGGCTGAATTCAACGCTGGGCGAATTTTGGAATTCGTGGCAGGAACTCAGCAAGACTCCTGAGAATTCCAATGCCAAGACCATAGTCGCGCAGGGAGCAGTCACTCTGACAGACACCGTAAACCACATGGACGGGCAGATGGAAACTCTGAAAGCTGACCTGACGACCCTGCAGACGTCAAAGGTCTACGACGCCAACTTGCTTCTGGGACAGATAAACGACATGAACGACCAGATATACAGAGTTAATATCAAGGGAATGGAGCCGAACGACCTTATGGATCGGCGAGATCTACTAGTGGACCGGCTTTCTTCCATAATAGACATAAAAACGAGCCTAGAAAAGAACGGTAGCATGGAGATTAAAAACCGGGAAACAGGGGATATTCTTCTTGATTCCAATCCCAAAGTGCCAGCAGAGATGGAGATGTCGACGGTTCGGTCCGTCGAGTATGTGCCGGATGATCCTGATGGAAAGTTCTGGCACCTTTCAGTATTACGAAAGGGCGACTCAACCGACGTTCATACTGTTAAAATGAGCGATGAGAATTATTCCCAAGGGGATGTGGTTTTCACGGATCCGGAAGAAGATTGGGACGATGGAGAAGTCACATTGACGAAATCGGATCTTAGGGAAGGTGCGTTGGCTGGGAACAGTCTGGCCTTAGAAAAAATCGAAGCCTACCAGAGCCAGTTGGAATCTCTCATTAACGGAATCGCCCAGGCTGTGAACAAGATTCACAATCCGGATGGGGATGGCGATCCTTCAACGGTGGATTTCTTTTCGACTTTGGACGGAGCAACGGATTTCACGGCAGAAAACATATCAGTCAATGTTGACATTCTAGATGATGTGAATCTGGTGCAGGCGGGAGAAGTTCCAGACGGCCCCGCCGGCGACGGAAGCCGGGCGCTCGCTATAGCCCAGCTCAGGAACGGGCGGTTCAACATGACCGACATCGGTTCGGATTTATCCGGATACGATGCCGGGGATATGTCGATTCCCTCGAATACGGAGGGCACCACCTTTGACAGCTTCTACAAGGATCTCATTGCTACAGTCGGAATCGACACCCAGGATGCACATAGGGGCTCGGAGAACCAGGAAACCCTATTGCTTCAGCTCAACCAGAGAAAAGACTCCATTTCAGGGGTTTCCATAGACGAGGAAGTGGCAAACCTCATACAGTACCAAACGGCCTACCAGGCAAACGCAAGGGTAATGTCTACACTGACCCAGATGTTGGACACCCTCATGAACGGCCTGCGCGCATAGGAGGACATGATGAGAGTCACAAATAGCAATATAATGACTAATTATCTGCATAATCTGAACAGGAATCTGGGGAGCATGCAAAAGTTCCAGAATCAGCTTTCTACGGGCAAGGAGATAACGAGGCCCTCGGATGCTCCTTTCCTGGCGACCCGGGCAATGGATCTTCAGACTTCCATCGACTGCAACGACCAGTACCTCCGAAACATAGAGGATTCAATCGGCTGGACGAAAATGACCGACAGCGCTCTCGGGGGCATGACCGATGTGTTGCAGAGAGTGCGCGAGTTGACTGTATACGGAGCCAACGGAACTCTGGCCGAGGACGACATGAAAGTCATAGCCCAGGAAATGGGACAGAACATAGAGGCCATGGCCCAGATAGGAAATACAAACTACGACGGGCGGTACGTTTTGGCGGGGCAAGAAACCACTGAGCCTCCGTTTTCGGTATCAGGAAACGTGATTGCCTACGGGGGGGACGCAGGAGAGCTCAGCCGTGAGCTTTCGAAAAACGTCACTATGACTGTCAGCATATCCGGTGACCGCATAATGGACGGCGGAACGGAATCCATGGGGGATACGTTGAAAATAATAATGGGCAGGTTGGAATCTGGCAATGGAGAGGAACTTTCTTCTGATTCTCTTGCAAGGATTGACGAGCATATTGAAAATCTATTGAGCCTTCGAGCAGAGATTGGCGCCAAGTACAACCGCCTCGAGGCTGCTGAGTCGAAGAATGGGGCGGAGACCCTAAACATGACCGAGCTTCTTTCAAAGACGGAGGACATAGACGTGGCCGAGAAAATAATGGAGTTTTCAATGATGGAAAACGTATACCAGGCTTCATTGGCGACGGGGGCGAGGATACTCCAGCCATCGCTGCTTGACTATCTAAGATGATGAGAAGAGGTGCATTGCCCTGTGAAGACTGACACGAAAATTTTTGGAGAGATGGAAGTGGCGCCTGAGGCTATAGTAAGATTTAAGGAAGGACTCTTGGGTCTTGAAAGCTACAAGGACTATGCTCTTCTCGAGCTTCCCGACAACGATAAATTCTATTGCATGCAAAGCCTTGATGATTCCGAACTGGCTTTTTTCGTCATAAGGCCGTGGGACTTCTTTCCCGACTACGAGGCGGATGTTCCCGACGGGGAACTTGCAGCCATGGGAATCACGACGCCTGATCAGTTGGAGCTGTACTGCATCTTGACGGTTTCAGGCAAAACAAGTGAAATGACGGCCAATCTTCTTGCTCCGATTGTTATCGGCGGCGAAAAAAATGAAGGGAAACAGGTTGTGCTTAGAGAAACAGAGTATAAGACCAAACACCGGCTCTTTCCGGGAAAAGGGGTGTAGCTTGTGCTCGTGCTAAGCAGAAAGGAAAATGAAGGCATAGTCATAGGGGATGGAATCGTAGTTCGCGTGATGGGGATAGAGGACGGACGGGTGAGGCTCGGTATAGAGGCTCCACGGGAAGTGTCAATCCACCGCGAGGAGGTATACGAGGCCATAAAAGAGGAAAACAGGGAGGCGTCCAGTACGGCTTCAGAAATGATGGATGCACTCGATGTTTTTAACGCTTTGAAACCATGAAAAGGCCGAAAGGTCTTTTTTTATTTTTTAAAAAAAGCTAAACAACCGGGTAGGCTTTCCGATATATACATTAGACGAAGCCTTCGGCCGAAGCTTCTTCATAAAACCAAACAAAGGCAAGGATGCCGACAAACACAATTCAAGGAGGAATAAGAAATGAGAATTAATCATAATATCGCAGCGCTAAACACCTATTCAAGACTCAACAGCGCAAGCAACGCTACGGCTAAATCCCTGGAGAAACTTTCATCGGGCCTCAGAATCAACAAGGCAGGGGACGATGCGGCGGGTCTCGCAATATCAGAAAAAATGCGCGGACAGATCAGCGGACTAAACCAGGCCTCAAGAAACGCACAGGATGGCATTTCCATGATTCAGACGGCGGAGGGCGCACTCAACGAGACCCATTCAATGCTTCAAAGAGTGAGGGAACTGGCAGTTCAGGCAAACAACGATACAAACACTGCCGAGGATGTTGCGGTAATCCAAACAGAGGTTGGAGAATTGATTTCGGAGATAGACAGGGTTTCGACAAAAACCGAGTTCAACGGAAAATCATTGCTGGGTGGAACGCTTGGAGTAACCGCGGCAAGCGGCACGTATACGATGGCCAATGCGACAACAGATGGAATAAGTTTCGATGTTTCAGGAGTCGCAACAGGCGAAACGCTGACCATGACCGTAACTGAAAACGCATCCGGAACGGCTGACACCATCACGGTGGCAGGAACAAACAGCGGCATTTCCCAAACCTTAAGCCTGGGGGATAACGGTGCAGCTGATTCCTCTGCCACAGCAGGCACAACGCTTGACTTCAGCGCCTTGGGATTCAAGATGAGTTTCGGCGCAGATATACTCGACATGGGGGCTACGACTTCTGTAAAAGACTTTACCGGTGGTTTAACTATAGCAACTACTGGAAGTAGCGCATCATTCCAAATAGGCGCAAACGCCGGTTCGACCATGAGCCTTAGTATTAGCGACATGGGCAAAACCGCGTTGGGAACAACGGCTTCCAACGCAAATGTTACAGCACTAGAGGATGTAAACTTATCGACCAAAACCTTTGCTGACAATCTGGAAGTAATCGATTCGGCAATCAAGGAAGTGTCCTCTCAAAGATCCAGTCTTGGAGCAAAACAGAATCGACTTGAACATACAATCAACAACCTGACGACTTCCTCAGAGAACCTTACTGCGGCAGAATCAAGAGTCAGAGACGTGGATATGGCCAAGGAAATGATGGAATTCACGAAGAACAACATTTTGAGCCAGGCTGCGACATCAATGCTTGCTCAAGCGAACCAACAGCCTCAATCGGTTCTTCAGCTTCTCAGATAACGGAAATATTCTACAGGTAAAACAAGCCGGTCGATTTGTCGGCCGGCTTATATTTTGATGTATGACGAGCGATATGAATCGCATTCATAAAAAAAAGACCGAGTTTCTTCCTATATATAGCGGATTTAAAATGGGCATTGGAGTTCATTATGAGGGAGATAGTCTGCGCAATTCGGTTTTTTATGAATGGGATTCATAAAAAATAATGGGCGGGGGTGTTTCAGAGTGATAGCAATAAATGAAACAATGGGCGCTTCAAGGGAGGTTTTCTCAAAAGGGTCGCCTAAGGCGGAATCGCCGCAGAAGGCTTTGGACAAACCGATTGTCGATATAAAACGGATTGCATCGGAGCATTTTACGGAGCTGGAAAGAAAAGAGCCGAGCCGCGAGGAATTCGAGAAGATACTCAAAGTAGCTAGCGAGGTCATTTTCGAAAGCGACACTCATTACGAATTCAGGGTCCACGAGAAGACCGGCACTGTGATGTGCAAGCTTGTGGACAGCGAGACAAACGAGACCATCCGCGAAATACCGTCGGAGAAGATTCTCGACATGGTGGCGGGAATATGGGAGATTGTAGGAATAATAGTAGACGAAAAGGCTTAGGGGTGAAAACATGACTACTGGAATCAATTTTCTCGGATCTTATTCCGGAATAGACCAGAGCACCATCGATTCCCTGATGGATATGGAAAGGCTGCCTTTGGTGCAGATGGCTCAGCAGAAAGCGACATACGAAAGCAAGCAGGGCGCCTGGAGGGACATAAATACTCGTTTGGATAGCCTGATGACCAAGGTTCGTGACATGCAGTACGATTCGGTTTACGAAGGCAAGACGACGACGAGTACTGATTCGGAAATAGTTTCGGCTTCGGCTTCGTCTAAGGCTATGAATGGAACCTATGAGATAGAGGTCGACCGCCTTGCGACTTCCTCGCGCATAATCGGGAGCAAGGTTTTAGAGGAAGGGGATACAAACGACACCGAGCTCGGCGTGACGGGCAGCTTCACAATCACGAACGAGGAGGGGACTTTCGAGACAATCACGGTTGAGGCCACGGACTCGCTTTCTACAATAGTTGACCAAATCAATGATTTGAACGACACTCTCGAAGTTGGCGCAACGGTTGTCGACGGCCGTCTGGTGCTTGCGGACGACAATACAGGAGGGCGGACATTGACCCTTGCGGATACTGACGGCACCATGCTTTCAGCGCTGGGTCTGAATGCGATTGATCCCGGAACGACTTCGGAGACAGGTCTTATTGCTCTTTTCTCCATAAATGGGATTTCTGTCGAGAGGGACACAAACAGCGTTGACGACGCGGTCGAGGGACTTACTATTACGCTTGGAGCGGAAACGGTGGAAGAGGCTTCTGAAACGATAACTGTTGCAAATGATACTGCGGCGACAGTTGCAAAGGTTGAGGCATTCATAGCCCAGTACAATTCCACACTGTCATTTCTGCAGGGGAAATCCGATGCGGGGGATCCGGAAACGGCAGGCAGTGCAGGCGATTTGGTGGGTGATTCGACGCTTCAGAGGATTATATCTAGCCTTAGAACCATGGTGTCAAGCTCTGTTTCCGGGCTTGATACGGGATTTTCAAACGTCTCGCAGCTCGGAATTACGACAATAGACAAGGATGGGCAGCTTCAACTCGATTCCTCGGAACTGACCGATGCCCTAGTCGATGATTCGGAAGCCGTGAAGAATTTCTTTCACGACACGGATGCAGAGGGCGACGAAATCGGCTTGACTGCAAATCTGGAAAATTATATAAACGGTCTCATAGCGACGGGAACGGGCATAGTGGAGGTCAGGGAAGACGGACTCGAGAGTTCTTTGGATACCTTGAGCGACAGAATCGACGCATTCAACGACCGCATGGAAATGAGGGAATCCTATTACATACGCATGTTTACTAGGCTCGATGTGGCGATGCAACAGGCGGAGAGCCAGATGTCCTGGCTTACGAGCCAGCTTGGATCCCTGTCGGGTCTGTCGACAAGTAGTTAATGGAGGCAGCGGATAAATGATGAACATAGACAAGGTGGATTCTCAAATAGTACGCTTGATTCTAGACAAAACGGGAAAGGATTATGTCCACAAGAAGGACAAACCCTTCGTAGACAAGGACGGGAGACACAAGGAGAGAAACAGACGATGGGATGCTGAAGCGCTAAAGAAGGAAATCCGCAGGCTCAATGAATTGTTTGAGTCGGAAGGGGTGGACATATTTCTTGCGGTGGCTGAGGATGAGGATCGAAACAGACTTAAAATCAAGGTGTTTGAAAAATCGAACAATCGATTGATCAGGGTATTGAACGAAGAGGAGATGGACCATATCCTGAAAAAAATCATGGGCGATGCGGGCATCATTTTCGACCAGAGGGTTTAGGAGGAATCATGTATAACACTTCGAATGCATACAGAATTTACGAAACCAACAATGTGACAACTGCATCCCCAAAAAAGCTGCTTATAATGCTTTATGACGGGGCCATCCGTTTCTGCCGTTTGGCGGAGGTTGCAATCATTGAAAAGAACATAGAAAAGAAAAACGAGCATCTCAAGCGCGCGCAGGACATTCTCGCGGAACTTTCCGCATCACTCAATTTTGAGGCGGGGGAAACGGCCAGCCAGCTCGGCGCACTGTACGCTTTCATGACGCGTGAGCTCGTTGAGGCCAACATACGGATGGACGTGGAGAAGGTAAAGGGTGTTCGGGGTTTTCTAGAGGAACTTAGGGAAGCATGGAAGACCATAGTTTGATGAGGGGGAATGAGTCGTGGTGCAGTTTGAATTTTTGATTGAGAACCTCAATAGCCAGACGAATTTGTACAGATCCTTGAAACCTGTTATGGAAGCGGTTAGGGAAAAGAGCGAGAAATCCCCTGAGGAGATAATAGAGATTCTGAGAAGCAGCCAATATACAATTGATGCGGTTAGCTGCTTGGCCGACGAGCGTCGGGTTATGGAGAAACATCTGTCGGAAATGCTGGGTTTGGAGATTTTCGAGAGGATGTCGCTCGGAGGATGCGTCCCGGAAACCTTACTAAGGTCTTTTGATGAGGCGGTATTAGAATTGAAGGTAGCTTTAATGTCAATAATGGAATGTCAAGAGGGCGTCGTAGAGGTTGTAAGGGATAAAAAAGCGGAGATGGGCAATCGGCTCAAGGAGACATCAAGAGGGAAGCGCAACATAAAAACCTATTACGTTAAGGATAGGGATGCCTGTTTTATCGACAAAAAAAGTAAGTGATGTGAAAAAAATTTTTTCGATAATTTTACAAAAAAATATCTCTGATGCCTTGGAAGTGCATGGGTTTATTGTGAAATACGGGCCTACGGAGAATCATGAAAAAGCAGGCAGCTGGAAAAAGCGCTTGCTTTTTCTATTTTTTTGTTTAGTATAATACCTGCGAGTAATTATTAGACAAACTTCGACAATTATTCGAATAGAAGTAAAAGGTTTTATTTGACAAACTTCGACAAACGGCGAAATATGTCAGCGCGGTTGTTTTTTCTCGAGAGTTTGTTTGAGGGAGAGTGATGGAAGTGAGCATGAAGATAACTGGAGACAGAGATATTGGAATATTGAAAAAAGCCATGGATACTGCATCGCTCAGGCAGAAGGTCATGGCCAACAATATAGCCAATGTCAACACGCAGGGATACAAGTCTCGAAAAGTCTCCTTCGAGGAGACCATGAAATCTGCAATGTGTTTGTCAGATGGCATGGCTTTGAAGAAGACCGATCAAAGACATCTTGGAAGCGATGAGGAGTGGGCGTCTGTCCAGCCTGAAATCGTAAGAGATGAATCGGTTTCCCAGCGCCTCGACGGCAATAATGTTGATATAGAGTCGGAAATGGTGGGTATGGCGGCCAACCAGCTTTTGTACAACGCCTTGGCGCAGCAGGTTTCCAACAAGATTTCTGTTTTAAGATACGTCATCCATGAAGGGCGGCGATAGGAATGAAGATGTTTGATACTCTGGCCATCAGCGCCAGCGGTTTGAAGGCGGAGCGTTTGCGGATGGATACGATTGCATCCAACGTAGCCAATGCCAATACGACACGAACAGAGGAAGGTGGCCCCTACAGAAGAAAAGTAGCGGTCTTTCAGGAGAAGCTTCAGAATGAGATGCAAAGAATTGGATTCGCCGGGGGAAATCAAGGAGCCGGAGTCGAGGCGATAGGAATCGCGGAAGACCAAAGTCCTTTCAAGAAGATTTACGATCCCGGTCATCCGGATGCCGACGAAGACGGTTATGTGGAACTTCCAAATGTCAACCTTTTAAACGAGATGGTGGACATGATGGCGGCCACAAGGGCATATGAGGCAAATATTACTGTCATCAATTCAAGCAAGGGTATGTACGCAAAGGCCCTTGAAATAGGCAAGTGATGAATTGAGGGGGAGATTGAATGCGAATAGAATCAGTATCGGGCGGCATGAACGCCCTGATGGGAAAATCCGGAAATACAAAAGAAAACTCATCGTTTTCGGAGGCCATGAAAAAACAGCTCGGGGAGGTCAACGAGTTGCAAATGCAGTCTGAAAAGGCTTCCGAGGCATTGGCTTTGGGCGAGGCCGACAACATACACGAAGTGATGATCCGTACAGAGGAGGCCAAGCTGGCCCTAGAAATGACCGTACAGATTAGAAACAAGGTTGTAGAGGCGTACCAGGAAATCATGAAGATGCAAATTTAATATTTTGGAAAGGGCAAACCAGTTGAAAGATTGGGACGCAAAGTCTACGGGTCTTAAGTGAACATGCAAAGACGGCCGGACCGCTACCTGAAGAAATTAGGGAGCCCTTTTCGAAAGGGTTTTTTTGTGTCTGGATTTACAAATAGAGAAATAAATAGAGAAATGAAATAAATGGCTGAGGGAGCCGGGCAAATGGAAAATCCGAAACAGATGGTTGACAGAATGGACAACACATGGAAAAATATGGGCAGAGGCAAGCGCGTTGGAATGATCGGAATGTTTTTGGCGTTCATGATTGCGGTAGCCGCCTATTATATGTTTTTTGGCCGGACGGTTTATGTTCCGGTCTTTTCGGGTTTGGAGATGAACGATTCGGCCAACATAGTCAAGAAGCTGGATGAATTGAAAATAAGCGATTACAGGATTGCGGACGAAGGGACGACGATAATGGTTCC
>SWCB01015876.1_pt1 | contig 10945 bp, 8 predicted proteins | sample 4692901 | NCBI WGS metagenome assembly SWCB01 (sample SAMN10267276, study PRJNA491770) | bioreactor metagenome | isolation source: DHS bioreactor inoculated with subseafloor sediment | place: Japan: off Shimokita Peninsula | collected 2006-08
TTTTAATAAGCAAGCTATTTATTATGATATTAGCTAAGGTTGCACTTTTGAATATGAAGGTAAGCTTTTTTATATCTATTAAGGGTATATTAGAGACAGCTATAACATTCTTAATACTATTTACTATTACTTCATTTAAAGGATACATTGATATCACAAGAAGTAAGCTAATAGATTTATTCAATGCAATGAAGAAAGAAGAAAAAATACATAAACCAAGCTATATAAAGGGTCTTCTATCTATTATAATAATTGGATTAGGCTACTACATTAGTAATCTTTCACTTAATATTAGTTTTAACAAAGCAGCACTTTTTACAATATTTTTAGTAGTATGGGGCACTTATTGGCTATTTGGTTCTTTCTTTACTATAGTAGCAAAATATCTAACTACCAAAAAAAGTATATTATATAAGGGTACTAATCTTGTCAGTATTTCTAATTTAGTATTTAGAATAAGAAGAAACTATAAAACCTTTGCTACCATAGCAGTATTAGTTGCAACTACTATAACAGCCTTTGGTACTGTTACTTCTATGAAATATTTTGTTGATCAAAACTATAAAATAGAAATTCCCTACAGTTTCTCTTATATATCTAATGATACTCAGCTCAATGAAAAAATTAAAGAAATCATTGATACATCACAACATGACTTGTTATTATGGGAAAGTATACCTTATCTTGATATTAATAAATTTAGTACAAATTATAGATCCTTTTATGATGATATAGCCGTAATTAAGTATTCGAATTTTGAAAGAATTACAAGAAATCTGAACCCTAAAGGATATGAAAAACTAATCAGAGAAACAAATCTTAAAAAAAACGAAGCTATATATGTTGAAGAACCAGGGGTTATTATGTCTGTTTCAGCTGATCATAATACCCAAAGTCATATAATAGGTATTAGTGATTTTAAATTTAATATTAAAACCGAAATAAAAACTCCCCTTTTAGGTAGTGCAGTCTCCAAACCAGTTATTATAATTGAAGACTCAGCATATGAAATACTAAGTAAAAATCTCAAAAATAATACTCTAAATGGCTTCAATATAACCAATGAAAATAATAGTGAAGATTTAGGATATCAAATTGTCTCACAGCTTCCCGAGGATAAAAAGTTGTTTAGTTTTCATGGTACTACCTACTATGTATATGGAATACTTTATTTCTTAGGTGCCTTTATGTCATTGGTCTTTGTTATTGCAACAGGAAGTATAATTTATTTCAAACTCTTAAGCGATGCACTTGATGATAAAGAAAATTATAAAATGCTTAAAAAAATAGGGATGACTCGGTTGGAAATTATTAATTCTGTTTCAAATCAAATTGGTATATCCTTTAGTGCTCCATTAATAGTAGGTTCCATTCACAGTATTATGGCTATAAGAGTTTTAAGTAGGTTGATGGATTATAATCTAATAGTTCCAACATCCTTTAGCATTATAATATTCACAGTAATTTATGGAATCTTTTATTATTTGACTACACGAAAATTTGTCCAGATTGTATGTGAAAATTAATATGGATTTTAATTAACTAAGGGTGTATAATAATGTATATAGCAAAGAATTTTTAAATATAAGCTATCTAAAGGGAGTATAGGAAATGTCAACTAAAAATATGGAAATGATGAAAAAGCTAATAGAAGAAAAGAAAAAGCAGCCAACTACCCGTTTTAATGCAAATCCAAGCAAAAAAACTGGTGGTAGCCAAAAAGCTTTTAATAACAAAAAGAGCGGTGGATCACTAAATAAATAAAGTTTATAAAAAAAGTTATGGAGAAATTAAATTTCTCCATAACTTTTTTTAACTTATTTTTTTCCATATATTAGGTTAAATTATTATAGTTAATTTTCACCTTCAAATTCTATTGGTTTATATTCTGCATTAATCAACCTCTTAGGCACTATACACATACCTTTTTTTTCACAGAGTATGTCCAAAACCCGTAAGGTTAAACTACTAAAAAAAGCAGTACATAATACTAATATAATTGAAAAAGTCTTCAGATTTATGCTTTGACTACTTACTATTCCAGCAATCAGAAGAGAAAACTCTCCCCTAGCAGTAGTAACTAGTCCTATAAAGAGCCCCTTTTTGTAGGAGCATTTTAAAAGTTTACTAAATAAAGTAGAGGAAAGAATCTTTCCTACAACAGCTAAAAGACTTGCTAAAACAACAATTTGGAATGGAACACCTATGTTACCCAACTGAAACTCCATACCAAAGGAAAAGAAGAATATACTTCCAAATATATCTCGAAATTTCAATGTGAGATTTTCTATATTCTTACTATTTTTAGTTTTAGCGATTGCCATTCCAAGGAAAAAAGCTCCCAATGCTTCTGAAACACCAAATTCAATTCCAATAGAAGTAACAATTAATACTAATGCAAGAAAACTAAGTAGTGTTACTTCCTTTGACTTACTCTCTAAAAAATTATCTATCCACTTGTGGTATTTTTGTCCAACAAGCAGAAGAACACCACAAAATCCAAGGGCCTTGGAGATGTTTATAATAATGGTAGTCCATTGAATACCATTCTCAAATCCTGAAAAGGTAGATATGAATACTAGAAATATAACCATAACTAAATCTTCAAAAATCATTATACCCATAACTAGCTCTCCTTCAGGATCCTTTACGGAATTTAGCTGAATAAGGGTTTTTGTAATAATTCCTGAGCTACTCATATATACTATCCCTGCTACAACTATTATCATGAATAAATCTAATCCCATAATATAACCAATAACCATCCCTATTCCAAAGTTGATTATAAGATCCGTCAGTCCAGCAATACTAAGTGACTTGCTTTTTTTTATTAATTTATGAAAAGAAAACTCAAATCCAAGATAGAATAAAAGAAATACCACACCAATTTCTGAAAACAACTTTATAATACTCTCATCATTAACTAGTCCAAGACCAAAGGGGCCAAGAATAATTCCTGATATTATATAAAAGGGTGGAAAAAAACTTTTCATAGCTCTAGCTAAGCGAGCAGAAAGCGCAAGTCCTCCAAAGACAATTGCTATCTGTAAATAGCTACTCATATATTTGTGCTCCTTTACAAAACTCCATAGTCGTTACTTAACTATTTACTACCCATAAATTTTGAAAGGCAAACAAATCCTAAAGAGTATCACTTCTATTATTGATTATTTTCCCAAGTCATAATATATTCAGTAAATTCATTTGGCGAGGAAACTTTGGGGTCTTCAACCTTCCAATGTCCTTTAATATTTAACTCTTTACACGCAAGGTCGAAATGACACATAGCTATGCCAATATCTATTCTCTGCATTTCAAAGCCAATTTTATTTCCACTGTATTTAGGTGTCTGTTCTAAAAAGAAATGAAAGCTTTTTTTATTCTTGTCTACTAGAATCCTCCACGGTTGCTTATTGGACGCAGAGGGTGCAAGCCTTATCATTTCAAGGGGAGCAACATAATCCTCTATGTCTTCTTCCGTCAACGCTGTATCGAAATTAGAATAGAAAAATAGTTCATTCCATGGTTTTCTGTTATCAGATCCTGCTAAGAATCTAACAGTCCTATCAAATATTCTTTTTTGTTGACTTCTCAGAAGTCTACAAAATATACATGGAATTATTTCATTTTCTTTAAGGTCAATCTCTTCTTCAAAAGAGTTACGATTAAAGGTTCCTCCTAGCCAGCATGTTCCTATGTTTAAATGTGTAAGATATAGAATAAGTCTTTCAAATATATATCCAAACTCCACAAGTCCTTGTTTGTTATTTTCATTTATTCCAACGATATATGCCTTAGGATTTTTTATAAACCCATAGGTTCCTATTTTTATTCCTTTATCTGTAGTATTTTTATTTACAGTAACTATATTAAATCTTGCCTTTCCGCCTAACGGACCTTTTAAATTCTGATCATTATCTAGGTACTCTTTAATCAGTTCATAATCATTTTGTGAAATTGATTTAATATCGAAACTTCTTACAGATTTTCGTTTCTTTATTGTTTCTATAACTGATTGTTCAAAGTTCATTTTTACACTCCTTCACTGAAGTGAATATAAAGTATACCTTAAAGCTTTATAAAGCTAGCCTTAATAATTCCATCCACTTCGTTAATTTTACTAAGTGATTCATTGGATACCTCAGAGTCTACTGTCAAGAACATCATAGCATCGTTATTGATTGTATTTTGACTAACCTGCATTGTATTTATATTTACATTTTCTTCTCCTAGGGCAACTCCTATCTTACCTATCATACCAGGTTTGTCAATATTATTGGCTATAAGCATATATTTTGAAGGAATTACATCGAATTTATATCCATTGATATTTACTATTCTAATATCACTTTTGCCAAAGATTGTTCCTGCAACTTCAAAGACTTTATTTTCAGAGTAAATCTTTAAAGTGATCAAATTATAATAATTATCTATATCATATTTTGTGCTTTCTGTTACAGATACGCCCCTATTCTTTGCTATAATTCCTGCATTTACATAGTTGATTCTGCCGTTAAGAATAGGTTCAAATATTCCCTTTAATATTCCTAAGGTAATTGTAGAAGTTTCATTATCAGCTGCTTCTCCACTATATGTTATCTCTACTCTTTTAATTGCTCCCTTTTCTAGCTGATAGTAAAGTTTACCAAGAAGCTCCCCCAGCTTTAGATAAAGCTTTATAGAGTTTAACTCTTTATGCTTCAAGGTAGGTAAATTAACTGCATTAGCCACAAGCTCACCCTTTAGGGTTGCTAAAACCTGTTTAGCAACGGTTGTACCTACATTTACCTGAGCCTCATAGGTACTTGCGCCAAGGTGGGGCGTGATTACTGTATTATTTAACTTTAACAGTGGAGAAGTGGTATTTGGCTCATTCACTAGTACATCAAGTGCAGCACTTGCTACTATTCCTTCCTTTAGAGCTTCAAACAGTGCATCTTCATCTATTATGCCACCCCTTGCACAATTTACTAATCTTAATCCTTGTTTTGCTAGTGCAAATTCTTTTTTACCAATCATTCCAAGGGTTTCCTTAGTCCTCGGAGTATGAATACTTATAAAATCAGACTCCTTCATTAGCTCTTCTAGGGTATCTACCTTTTTAACTCCGAACTTCTCAAATCTTTCATCTGTGATATAGGGATCATAGGCTATGACGTTCATTTCAAATGCCTGCATCCTTGTAGCTACCATTGAGCCTATTCTACCAAGTCCTACTATCCCAAGGGTTTTTTGGAACAACTCTACTCCTTTAAATAAACTCCTCTCCCATTTACCATTTTTAATAGATTCATTTGCTCTTGGTATATTTCTTATAGAAGATGTTAGTAATCCTATAGTATGCTCTGCAGCAGAAACCGTATTTGAGTCTGGAGTATTTACTACAACAACACCTCTTTTGGTTCCTCCATCTAATTCTATATTGTCAATACCATTTCCAGCCCTGCCTACCACCTTAAGTTTTGTTGCCCTTTCATATAGCTCTTCATCTACTTTAGTTACACTTCTAACTATAAGACCTTCATAGTCTCCTATGATATCTAGTAGTTCTTCCCTTGTTATTTTTAGATTTACATCCACTTTTATTCCACTTTTCTCTAATATTTCGATGCATTCTTCTGCAACACTCTCAACAATTAACACCTTCATCGTAACTCCCCCTTTATTATTAGAAACAAATTTAGAAACAAAAAACTTCCATCCTTGAACTAGTTCAAGGACGGAAGTTATACTCACGCGGTACCACCTTATTTAATCATTATAATTATGATTAACTCATAGATATTAACGGTATCTATCCGAAAAGAGTTATTTCCTCTTTGGCTCCAGAGTGGATTCAATATATTAAAGCACTGATTCACACCATCCATCAGCTCTCTTAAGCTTTAATATTCTTTACTATTCTCCTTCAAAGCCTTTATTTTGTATTTTGGTTTTTGATTTTAATAGTTAGTTTACTACTAATTTATATTCATGTCAATATATAAATTTATTTTTATAACAATATTTGCATAAAAATAAATTTATATATATCATAAAGCCTTTACTCCTCGTCAGAAACGGGAGTATATATCCTTTGTCTTGGCTTATCTTCTTCATTTAATAATCATCTTGCACTTGAACTGCAAGATTTATAGCTATCGGGAAAAATACTACCCAGGCGAATTCCTAGTTTGTTACTTAATTCAATAGGAGAATCAACCTTTTCCTTCTTACAAGCCTGTATCAATACATTTGCACAAGCCAAACAATCATCGAGAGCATCATGATGCTTGAATTTGAAGCCTAAGTAATCAGACAAAGTATTTAATTTATGATTAAATAAATTTAACCAAGTTTTCTGTGCCACCTTAACAGTACATAAGTAATTAAAGGTTGGGTAGCTAATGTTATATAGGTCGAAAGTCTTCCTTAGAACGCTCATATCAAAGCTAGCATTGTGGGCAACAATTAATTCATTATTAAAATATTTCTTAAAAATAGTCTCATATAATTCATCAAACTCTGGTTCATTTATAACATCTTCAGGTTCTATCCCATGAATTGAGATGTTCATATAGTTGAATTCTAATTTCTTTGGTTTGATTAACCATGAGTTTTTCTCTGTGATTTTTCCATTTACCACTTTTACTATGCCAATTGCACAGGCGCTTTCTCTCTTGCTATTTGCTGTTTCAAAGTCTATCACTGTAAAGTTCATAATATCCTCCATTTAAATCCTTATTTATCCTAATGCAACATCTAAGATCATCATTACAGTAAATCCCAGCATACATCCAATTGTTGCAATATCTGTTTTTATCATACCTTCACCATGTTGTGCTTCTGGAATTAATTCCTCAACAACAACGTAAATCATTGCTCCAGCAGCAAATGCCAATGCATATGGTAATAAAGGACGCATGGATATAACAGCCAAAGCACCAATAACTCCTGCAATGGGTTCAACTACACCCGATGCCTGACCATATAAGAATGCTTTTTTTCGAGAAAGACCTTCCCTTCTAAGGGGTATTGAAACCGCTGCACCCTCAGGAAAATTTTGTAACCCAATACCAATTGCTAAAGCTACTGCTCCTGCTAGTGAAGCCGAAGGAAGTCCATAAGCAACTGCACCGAATGCAACACCCACCGCAAGTCCTTCAGGAATATTGTGTAGTGTAATAGCTAAAACAAGAAGTATACTTCTTTGCCATCCTGTTTTTACACCCTCTGCTTGAGAAGTATCAAGACCCATATGTAGATGAGGTAATGACTTATCTACAGCAAATAGAAAAGCACCTCCACCTAGAAAACCAATAGCAGCTGTCAACCAAGGAGTTTGACCTAACTCTTCTGCCATTTCAATACCCGGTGCTAGTAGTGACCAGAAGCTAGCCGCAATCATAACACCCGCTGCAAAGCCCAGCATACCATTTAGTACATCCTTTTTAATTGTTTTAAAGAAAAACACTAGTGAAGCTCCAAGTGCTGTAACTCCCCAAGTAAATAATGTTCCAATTAAAGCTTGTATAACTGGAGAGAATTGTGATAACCATTCAAACATATTTTTTCCTCCTATATTTCATCTATTAAAATTCTTGTTTTTTCACTTATAAAGCCTTACTTCTTATTCTTCTGCTTTTTATAATCTTAGCAACGGATGCAACGACTATTATTCCTAAAGATATTGCTCCTGAAATAAAAATGGCCTCCGTTCCAATTCTTGCTGCATTATTAAAATCTTGATTAATAAGAGCTACCATACATAAATACATTCCATAACCTGGTACTAAAGGAACTATACCGGGAATAACGAAGGTAGTAACAGGTTTCTTATATATCCTTGCAAATATTTCTCCTAAGATTCCAACTACTAAGGCTCCCACAAAGGCAGAAAAGGGAGTTGAGATAGTAACACCTTTAATAAATATATATGATGTCCAGCCTAATCCACCGGTTAATCCGGCATAAAATATTGATTTTTTTGGTACATTAAACAATACTGAAAAACCTATGGTTGATATGCCCGAAAAAATGAATTGTTTTAAATAAAACAATTAGTAAGCACCTCCAAATATGTTAATCCAAAGCTTAAGAACTGTACCTGCGCCGGCAGCAATAGCTACTGCAATTAGTATAGCTTCAGCAACTCTTGAAACTCCTGAAACAAGATCTCCAGAAATAAAATCCCTCAATCCATTAGTAAGGGCAACTCCTGGAACAAGGGGCATTATTGCTCCAACTATAATCATATCTGTGCTATTCCCCAATCCAAATTTCCTTGATACCAAAGCCAATAAGGTTATTAGGGCACCACCCACCGCATTACCTAGAAATGCGGTTTTGCTTAATATATTAATTTTATCAGTTACTATAATTGTTATCATTGCTATAATAAATGCTAAGAAAAAATCAGACACACTAGCACCAAATAACAAGGCAAAGAACCCTGAAGCAAGTCCTGTGAATACAACTCTTGTTTTTCCTCCATATTTATTGGCCTTGTCAATTCTTTTAAGGTTCTTTATGGCATCCTCTGATGACATATCACTATCTACAAAATCCCTTGCAAAACTATTAACCTCAGAAATCTTTTCTAAATTTATTGTTCTCTCCTTTATTCTTTTAATAAAACAAATTCCATCAAATCTGTTTTCAGAAATAAATATTCCAGTAGGTGTTACAAAAGAACTCACATGCTTTAAGTTTCTAGAGTTACAAATTTTTTCTATTGTATCCTCAGTTCTATATGTCTCAGAACCATTCTTCAAAAGAATTTCACCTGCATATAAAGCAATTCTCAATATACTTTTTTTATCTTGAGATGTCATCCTTTTCCCTCACTTTACAAATACCATCTATTTTTTTATTAAATTAGTCCATACTTACTAACTACTACTTTTATATCTTCATAACTTACATCCTCATCTAAAGCTTCTTTTATGGGCTTCCACTTGTCTATTCCTAACTTTTCAACTACATCTAGTATCTTCTTTTCTTTAATTGGGTCCTCTATAAATTTTGACCACTCTATCTCTTTTCCATTACCTTCACAGTTCTTTAAATGATTAATTATAGTATTTGTAGTAAATCCTCTTTTTTTTGCCATTTCCTCTATGGATAATCCTTCTAAATAACAATTATATGTTTGATCATATCTATCTTCTTTGGATTCATTCTCTAACTTTTCTTCATCCCTAGCTTCACTTTCTCTCTCAATAGCTACTTCCTGTATTTCATTTTCCTTGCAATACTCTTTTATTAGCTCAATAAATTCCTGACCATAGTTTTCATACTTCTTGCTTCCTACTCCCTTTATTTCTAGTAATGTTTTTTCATTTTGGGGAAAGTAAGTTGCCATTTCCTTTAGGGCTGCATCATGGAAAATTATATATGGAGGTACTTCCTTTTCCTTTGCTAAGACATATCTGTATTCCTTTAATTTCTTAAGGAGTGTTTTATCTATATCTTTATCCATATCTTTTCCTGATTTATTTTTTCTTTCATTTCTATCAATACTATTGTGTATCAAGTCTTTTTTATGAAGAATTTTTATGTCACCCTTCAATATACTTCTAGATTCCTTTGTTAATTTCAGTACAGGATATTTATCAGCTGTTATATATATGTAACCCTTGGAAACAAGAGTCATTATTATTTCCTTTATGGCATGATTATTATAGTCCTTCATTATTCCATAGGTGGATAAATTATTTAGTCCCGCCTCTATGACTTTTTTGTTTTCTGAAGCCCGCAGTACCTGTACAACTGTATTTGCACCATATCTTTCATTCAATCTATATATACATGACAATATTTTTTGTGCCTCTATAGTTATATCTATCATTTCTGATTCATCTAAACAGTTACTACAGCTACCACAATTATCATCTTTTAACTCTTCTCCAAAATATATTAAAATCTTACCCCTAAGACAATCATTTGTATGACAAAAGTCCACTAGATATTGTAGGTTTTTGTATAGCAACTCCTGTCTTTCCACGGAAAGATTATCATTTTCTAGTATTAGTTTTTGCTTGACTATATCTGCAGGAGAGTACATTAGTATACAATGACTTTCTTCCCCATCTCTTCCTGCCCTTCCCGCTTCTTGATAATATGCCTCCATATTCTTTGGCATATTATAGTGAATTACAAATCTTACATCGGGTTTATCTATGCCCATACCGAAGGCATTTGTTGCTACTATGATTCGTTTTCTTCCTAATATAAAATCCTCTTGGTTCCTTTGTCTATCATCACCTTTCATGCCTCCGTGATAACCGACTACGGAATAATTCTTTTCTTCAAGTTTTTTTACAACAGCTTCTACGGTTTTTCTAGTAGCACAGTATATAATACCAGATTCATTAGGAAAATTTGACTCTAAGTAAGTTGATAAATGCTTGAATTTTTTGCTTGCCTTTATAACTTGATAATATAAGTTTGGTCTATCAAATCCTGTAAGGGCTTCCAAAGGATTTTTTAGTCCAATAAGTTTTTTTATTTCCTTTATTATTTCCTTAGTTGCTGTAGCAGTAAATGCTGCTACTACTGGTCTTTGATAAAAGGATTCTATGAATATAGGTATCTCTAGATAGCTCGGTCTAAAATCATGTCCCCATTGACTTATACAATGAGCCTCATCTATTGCCACTAATGAAACCTTCATATTCCTAATAAGATTTATAAATAGGGAGGATTTCAACCTTTCCGGTGCCACATAAATTATTTTGTATCTACCTTCTTGTATATCATGAATAATCTCCATTAATTCATCATTTCCTAAGGTGCTGTTGATAAAGGCTGCCTCAATGCCTATTTCATTTAAGGAATCAACTTGGTCCTTCATAAGGGAAATTAATGGAGAAATTACTATTGTAATCCCTTCAACAATAACTGAGGGTAGTTGATAACAAATGGATTTTCCTCCACCTGTAGGCATTATTCCTAAAACATCTCG
>SWCB01005335.1_pt1 | contig 10943 bp, 11 predicted proteins | sample 4692901 | NCBI WGS metagenome assembly SWCB01 (sample SAMN10267276, study PRJNA491770) | bioreactor metagenome | isolation source: DHS bioreactor inoculated with subseafloor sediment | place: Japan: off Shimokita Peninsula | collected 2006-08
AAACGTCCCTTCATTGATGTTATTGCCTAACTTGACCCCAATAATCGAGCCAATTAATAAGCCAGGCATTAAGATTAATATCAACTTCATAATCTGCCCATTCAGTTGACCATTAAGTATAAATAATATTATGGTTATTGTTTTCAGAATCAAAAAATAGGTCGTAAGATTGATACGAAAGTTCTTTTTGTCATTACCTTCATTTCTTAACAATAGAATAACAGGCGGTCCACTCACTGAAATACTTCCATTTAGCAACCCGCTTAAAATACCAGTCAAGACATATGATAGTCTTTTGTTCTTCATTTTTATTTTAAATCCAAGCAACATTGCAAAAGCTGATACCAATACCAAAACACCTACCACAGCCTTAAGGATTTTTTCATCTGCCATTTTGAGGGCATATGTTCCAAAGGGTGTGGCCAATACACCAGGTATCAATATGGTCATTATACTTTTTATATCAGCTTTTTCTTTCAATCTCACTAATACGAATAAATTTACAAATATGCTCAGAACAATAATCATGGGGACAACCATCTGAATTGGAAAAATGAGACATAATAATGGCGCTGAAAATAGGGAAAATCCAAAACCTGCAATCCCATGAATACAAGCAGAAGCAAAAATTATTAATATAGCTACCCCGATTTCTATCATTATTTCATCCCTTTTCAAATTTGTTTGAACTTTTTTATTTGTTAATGCTTTAATAGTGTCATTGTGTTCTCTATTAAAGCATCATTCATCTAAATACATTATAAAATAGCAACTGGAAATTGCTTGTTTTCCAAAAGATATACCCCTATAGTAACCGCTACCAAATCCGCTGAGCCACCTGGGCTAATATTTTTTTTGACAAAAATTTCATCTAATTCAAATATTTCTATCAATCCTTTTTCTGTAAAAACACTGCCATTCTCTAAAATTTTCCTAGCTTGATTTTGGACTTTTATTAATTCTTCCTTGTTTTTTCTCCATAAAATAGTCGTATCTTCAACACAAGCTATTAAAGAAATTAAAGTATGTACAATACAATCATTTAATTTCATCCCTTTACTTATAGCATCTTTAAATGCAGGCAACCCGGTATTTCTAACAGACATAAATCCAGACTCAACTTCACCGCGAATTCCCGTTGCTTGATATTCGATATATAATTGTTCTCCAGGAGTAAGATTATCTTTTTTCCCATTTAAATTAACTAACTCCCTAGACACTATTCCCTTCGTCATTTTAGCTGCAATTTCGAATAAATTATCAGCATTAAAAGAACTAGAACTCTGTGAAATATATCCTGCTGCTCCACATAAAATACAAGCAGCAAAAAGTATCCCTCTCTGGGTATTTACTCCTTTAGTCGATTCTAGCAATTTTCTTTCATAAATTATTCCGATTTTTCTGATAGCTAGGAATAATTTACTAGGGTCATCTTTGTGATTTGTTCCTGAATGAGCACAAAGAAAAAAAGCAGGTGCAATAGACGCAGAGCTAACCATAAATGTTAAAATATTCATATCTTTGTGCGCTCCCATGGATATAGAGCTAACCAAACCAGGCTTTGGATATGAACTAACCTCTAAAAGAATTCCTTTCAAAAATGCTTCCCCAATACTCCATTCTACTCCATTTTTTTTAACATCCGAAAAGTTCAATATATCTTTTTTATTCAAAATACTCCCCTCCTTTATGATTTTGTTACAAGTCTGTGACCTTATTTAATCAATCAAAAGAAGGACTATAGCTTATGAATACTATAATCCCTCTTTTGATATTCATTAACGTAAAATCATTTCTTGATTAGCAAATAAATTTAACCCATAACCGCTTTGGTTATTAAAAATAATACTGATGGACATAACAAACATCCTGTCCCCGTATAGAAGGTCGCGGTCATTGCCCCGTAAGGAACTAATCTTGAATCTGTAGCTGCAAGACCGGCGGCAACTCCACTAGTTGTTCCCATTAAACCCCCATAAATCATTGCTGATTTAGAATTATCAAGCCCAATTCGTTTTGCAATTAGAGGTGTAATGATCATTACTAAAATTGATTTAACAACGCCTGCCGCAATACTCAAGGCTATAACATCTGAAGTCGCACCTAATGCCGCTCCCGTTACGGGTCCAACAATAAAGGTTACTGCTCCAGCGCCAATTGTAACAGCACTTACCACATCATTATATCCAAACATAATTGCTATTACTACACCAACTACAAATGCGGAAATAACACCCATAAACAATGCAATGATACCGGCGACCCCCGCTTTTTTTATCTCGCTGAGTTTAGCGCCAAAGGCAGTTGAAATAATACAATAATCTCTGAGCATAGAACCGCCCATAATACCCAGTCCTGAAAAGAATGGAATCTTCGAAATACCGCCTGCGCCTTCACCGGTAATTGTGCCTCCAACATATGCTAATATCAATCCAAAAATGATGGCTATAGCAGAACCTGCAATTCTTTTATTTAGAAGCTTAGAAATAAGACCTGATACGTACATTACTGCGCCAATAATCATAAAAGCCATTACCAAAGGATATTTTACAAAAATGCCTATTATAGCGTCCATTTAGCTTACCTCCTTTGCTTTTTCAATTGAAGGTAACGGAACGCCAGGTTTTCCAATTTTACTTAAAATTGGCACAAACAAAAATGCGACTGCAACTGCAACCACTCCAGCTGTTATAGCCATTGGTCCACCTTTTACCGCAGCAACAACATTTTGTCTGGCTGTCATAGCTACAACAACCGGGATATACATCATACTCCAAAATGTAATACCACTCTGTGCTTTTACAGAAAGTTTATCATTTTTCAACAAATAATCAGATGCGAGTATCAATATTAGCATTGCAAAACCAACACCGCCAACATTAGCACTCACACCTACAATTTTACCTAACAAATCGCCTATGTACCTACCTGCAAACATACAAAGGGACAAAAGCGCCAACCCATAAATTACCATAATCCAAACCTCCCGTTCTATATTTAGGAAACGTTTACAACGAGTTTAGATATGGTAGCCATACACATCAAACTTACGTATGGCTACCTAAGTACGTTCATTACTCGATGGTCATTAATACTGTGCCTGGGTTTAATCTTACATTAGCTTCTGTGTGAATTGCTACGATTGTACCATCACAAGGAGCAGGAATTGGATTTTGCATTTTCATTGCTTCCATAATCGCAACGATGTCTCCCTTTACAACTACGTCTGAAACATTTTTTTCAAATTTAATAACTTTTCCTGGAACTCTAGTTTTTATATCCATTATTTATTCACCTCCTTTACAATATATGTATATATATATATATATGCTATTAAAAAACAAAGCCATATTTATACAAATTAACCAAACAAATCATTGATCGTTTTTATAATATCTTTCTTGGGGATTAACTTAACATCAAAGAGTCCTTTCCCTAGAACTGTTTCTGTTTCCATAAATAATTCTGTAGCCTTTATACCATATCCGTTAGGCAAATCAATCTCTAAATCGATTTTAGTATCATATCTTTTGCCCACTAGACAAATATTCTTTCTAAAATATTTAATGGTATCAAGATCTTTTAATTTCATTAACAAATCCAAATCGGAATTGGCGTTTGTATAGGGTAATGACGTATATACTTCAAGTGCTGTAGAGCCCCAAACGCCCAACTCTATCCCCATTTCAATTGAAATAAGCTTGATTTCATTTAACGCTTCTACAACCTTCGTTCTTTTTGATAAACTATATTCAACAAGGGCATATGGTGAAATGATTTTTACAACTTCCTTTTCCGATACGAAAGCAGGTATTCGGAGTCTTCTTCCTTCATATAAATCAGGTGAAGAAAATCCAATCGGAATTTTTCCTGCAATATTTTGATTTTCTTCTCGCCTAATTATTCCCGGAATTTTAGCTACTCCATCATCACCAACAACTATTTTTTTAACTTCTTTTAAATGCTCCGAATAACCCATAGATTCTATCAGTTGTTCATAAGCAAATTGTCTTCCTTTTTCTGTTATTTCTATAAGATCATGTCTCTTATACTTCATTTTCTACCTTCTTTTGATCCAAGTAGGATCACTTTTAGATGTTTTTTGATAATCCAATTGTGCACGAACCATATCATCAAAAAGTTTTGTTTTATCAGGTCCTTGAATAATAAGTGATTCACTTTCTCCTGCATCTCCAAATCCTGATCTTAATTGCAATACGGTAGCAGGAGCTAAAACCTTAATATCCGGATCAATTTTTACTATTCTACTTTTAATTCTTAGTATTGTTCTAGCAGCTCTTTCAATTGTAACCGCTGAAGAAAGCGTAGTTTCTTTTACTATCACTTCATATTCCGGATGCGTTCTCTCTCTTCGATAAGTAATTATTTTGCCCATTTTATTACATACATGGCCAGATTCAGCTATCATAAAACTATCTCCCATCGGAAAACCCCCGACAACTAATTCGGAATAGTCTCGATTTTTTATTGGTGATTTCACCAAACTCACGTCATCCCTTAATGGAACTCCGTCCAGTGTTAGCCATCCAAACTCCTGACATCCGTATAAGTCATGTACATTCGCTTCCAAAACATCTTGAGCTATTGGTAATAGCTCAAGATCCAGTGGAGTCCCAGCAGCAAGTATGATTTTTCCCTTTGGTAGATACTGAGCCACACCCATTTTTTTTATATCCTCAAATGCGACTCTTAAAAAAGAGGATTCTCCAACAATTACATCGGGGTTTTCTTCATATAACTTACTCAAAAATGCATCCCTACTCGAGCGACGTAAGAAACACCACTGCACTCCATATTCCTCCAAAGCTTTATTTGAAAAGACATTTACAAGCGGTGGATAGGTAAATAATATTTTATCTCCTTTTTTTACACCTGCTTTTTGTAGTGCATTATGAGAAGCCTTTACTCGGTTTTCTATTTCTGAATGTGTTACCCCAACAATATTTTGAAATGCCGAAGAACCTGTTGTAAAAGTTAAATATGAAAGATTTAATGGAACGTGAACTTCTTCTATAACATGTGCCGCAGTTGGCCCAGCTATACCCTTATCTAATAATGTCCTTCTTGGCATATCTTCTAAAGTGGGCGCTGTGCCAAATTCATCAATCATAAATTTTAAATCATCCAAAAAATCTTTCATATCACAATCACCTACCCTTTTATGTATCTTTCCGCAACGATTTCATATTCTTCATTCATTTTTTCCATAACTGCCATTCTGGTTTTACGACCGCCTCGTTGATCGCCTAATAGTCCGCGACCCCAAGGACCTGTTTTTTCTTTTTGCCCTGTTTTTTTATACTCACGAACTTCATTAATATGTTTTACAATCATCGCAGGCATATCGTCTATCTCGTATACTATTTCTTCAATTCCGCCTAACTTTTGGAAAAACTCGGCACCCGATGCAAAAACCGGATTAACCTTTGCCAATTCCTCCAAACGCTCAATATCAAGTTTAGTTATTCTTGAAATACTGGTTATCGGCATTACATGAATCATTGTTCGAAATTCCTTAGATAAAGATAAAATATTGTCTGCTTGAAGACCATGGCACAAAAATGCACCACTAATAGCTCTCCCTATTACCATTGCAATCACAGGATGGCCAAGTTTCCTAGCTTCTGCTAAGGCTAACTGATATCCCCCTGTTGCTTTGTTCATTCCAATGATTTCTTCAACCTTTCCAGGTCCATTGCCTGGTGTATCAACAATTAATATTAACGGTCTTTTTTGTTCCATTGGTTTATCTTTATCTGCTTCAATTGTGTAATATACAGCCATCGCCATTTTATTGGCTTCTTCCATTCCAATTATTCCAAAATAAACAACCGGAAATCTTGGATTTATTGCCATTGCATCATTTGCAATAATAGTTGCAATTTCACCATTAATTTTAGCAGTACCGATAACAGCTCCAGGTCCTATTTCAGGATCCATTAAATGATTTTCTATCATACTTTCTTTAAAAGTACCCTCATCAATAATTACATCTATTGCCTCTCTGCCTTTTCCAATCATGCCTTGCTGAATTTCCATTGATTTTTCCCTCCTTTCTTAAAATTAAATTTCTCTAATTTTTACTACTTTCATGAATTCTTCTACAGGAAGTTCCGGAAGTTCTTCTACTCCTTCATTTCCATAATATTTCCACATATCTTTTGAATCACTAGGATTTAATTCAACTGCCAATTTCACTAATTCTATTTGCTCTTCAATCAATTTTGCGGATCCTATTCTACGATATTTTTCGATTTCGCTAAAAGGTTGTTTTAATACCTCTTGAAGTTTATCTCTAAAATCTTTCATTTTATCTTCGACTAGGAAATTACAATCTCTCATAATATACTTATGTTTACCGCCTGTTGTTCTATAAATCATTCCTTTATCAGATGCATCAAACTCATCTTTTCCAATTTCCTGCTCAATTACTTCAGGACCCGTCAATCCAAGACGGCCTATTTCACTCATTATTACTACATCAGTAGCAGCAGCCACAAATCCCATGCCTCCAAAACAACCAACTTTACTGCCTAAAATAGTGAATACTGGAATTTTGCCTCTACAATCTTGTATTTGATCCATAACTTCCGCATGGGCTAGAAGACCAGCATTTGCTTCATGCAATCTAACTCCACCAGTTTCAAAAGAAATGACTACTGCCGGAAGTCTATCTTCATAGGAATCAGGATAAATTTTCTTGATATCTTCATAAGCTTTAAGTGCTAGTCTAAATGCTCCTACCATTTTAGCTCCATGAACTTCTCCTACTGCTCCACCGATAAAACGACCCTCTTGTGAGATTACGAAAATCGGTCTTTTAGCAATTAGTCCAACTCCAGCTACGCAGCCATCATCAAATCCTATGGCTTCTCCTAATACGGGAAGATGTGGACTAGACATTCTATCTCTTGGACCTGCTAATTCTGTAAAGGTTCCTTCATCAACTAAGCCAATGGCTCTCTCTCTAGCAGTTGCCTCCACAAAATCTTTTTCTTGCATTCTCTCCCAGATATTTTTTTGAGAGTCCAACGCAATCTTATCAATTTCAGCTAATGCTTGTCGCAGTCTCATATGAACAATAACAGGTGTAGCATTGTTATCATTTATTTCTATGGAAACGTCGCCTAATTGACTTTCTTTTATAAATTTAGTAACAACGAGCTCCCATATTTTATCGAACCCTCTTACTGGCGTAACAATCTTTACTTTGGCACTACCATTTAAATCCTCTTTCTCCATCATAACTTCCATATCACCTGAGCCAACAACTCCAAAGTGATAGTATTCTACTTTAATAGCTTTAGGATTATCTGCCTTGATCACAAAGTTCAGTTCATTTAATGCCATTTTCCCCTCTCCTCCTTTCTATTACCAATTACGGAATTTTGTAGGTGGATTATACAATCCAGTTGACCATTTAACTAATTCTTTAATATTCTTAGCGGCTAGCATCGACCGATTAGCTCTCGTTATATCTATGCCTAAATCCTCTGGCGTTTTAAATATACCCTTTTGTCTTAGCATCTCAGTTTCTTTATCGTCAGCCTGTAATCCAACTTCTGTGTATCCAGCAACAGCTCTTATTGCAGCCATCTTTTCATTCATATCACTACACTTATCAACATATGCTATCCCTAATTCAGTAACAATATGGGTTACATCATCCGAATAAATCATTACCGGTGGTATGGGCAAATTAGCATTTTCAGCTAGTTTCCAAGCATCAAGTTTGTCCACAAAAGTAGGATCCATCTTTTCCTTAAATGTTTCTTGCATCTGAACTACTAGTTTTTTACCTCTTGGTAAGTTTCCTATTAATTTTTCCTGCATACCACAATCTTCACCGTTTTTTAACCATGATTCTGTAGAATGTCGTCTTCCTTTAGAATCACATCCCATATTTGGCGCTCCACCAAATCCAGCAACTCTATTGGCTGTAGCCGTACTACTATTACCATATTTATCTATTTGCAAAGTTCCTCCAATAAACATATCTACTGCATAATGGCCTGCTACTTGACTAAATGCTCTATTTGATCGTAATGATCCATCTTGTCCCACAAAGAATATGTCGGACCTTTCTTTAACATATTCTTCCATTCCAAGTTCGCCGCCGAAACAGTGAATAGATTTTACCCAGCCACTTTCAATAGCAGGAATCATCGTAGGATGTGGATTTAATGAGAAGTAAGAACATATTTTACCCTTTAATCCAAGTTCTTCACCATATGTCGGAAGAAGAAGTTCTATCGCTGCTGTAAAAAATCCAATTCCATGGTTCATTCTTTGTACACCATATTCACCATAAATACCCTTTATTGCCATCATTGCCATTAATACCTGAGTATCCGTAATTAAAGCCGGGTCTCTAGTAAATAAAGGTTCAATATAAAAAGGTTTTGGTGATTCTATTACATAGTCAACCCACTCTGCCGGAATATCCACTCTTTGTACTTTATCAACAATTTTATTTACCTGTGCAACAATAATTCCTTGTTTGAATTTTGTAGCTTCAACGATAACGGGAGTATCTTCTGTATTAAAGCCAGTAAAAATATTCCCCTCTTTATCAGCTTCAAATCCTGCTACTAAAGCTACCCTGGGTGTTAAATCTACAAAATAACGACCAAACAATTCTAAATATGTATGAATTGCACCCAATTCAATTTTCCCATCTCTAATAAAATCAGCTAATCTTCCTGCCTGCGGACCTGAAAAAGAGTAATCAAGTTTTTTTGCAACCCCTTTTTCAAATACATCTAAATGGCTATCTAATGAAAGTACTGACTGAACCATGTGTAAATCATGTACTATTTCGGGATTAACCTTGCACAAACATTCAGCTAAAAAATCCGCTTGCTTTTGGTTGTTTCCTTCTAGATTAACTTTATCTCCTGCTTTAATAACAGCTTCTAATAAAGCAACCGTATCTTTTGCATCTACAACTTTTCCTTCTTTTACTAAATGTTCAGCTTTTTGCTTTCTTTCTGTGAAGTCTATGTGTAAATGATTCCATATCTTCTCCTTTTCATGCTCCATCTGCTTCGCTCCCTCCTTTTTTTACACTAAGTTAACAAATTGATATGAGTCTTTGACAACTTTATAGTCCTCCTCCCTATTGTCAATTTTCATCATAGTTCTCAATCTCACATTGTATTAATAGTTTATATATGCATTATTCCAAAACCAGCTCTCTCATGGTTAGTCAGTGGATGGAAAGCGGACTGTCCAAACATTGCAACCGCTATCCAATGTTCATTACGTACTATCGCAACCTTCATCGCAAAGCTAACACTCATCGATGAATTTATAGTCACACCCGTCTTAGCTTCTGCTAATGCATGTAACAATGCATGTGTTTCATTCGAGTTTTTCTTTATTACATTTTTATTTATAGCTGCGCTTATGCTTGCTTTTATGATTTTATTCCGAAATTCTTCAGTAGCTTTTCCTCCAACCTCCGTCACCACATACTTAATAGTAGCGTTTTTATCTAAAATTTTCTTTATCTCTTCTTCCATCTTCATATTCCAACTAAGCGCCAACAACATAGCGGCACGTCCTGCAGTCATATCATTCCTACCACTTTCATCGTTCTCATTAGCAAAACAATCAGTATACTCTTTAGTACTCACATAAATCCCTCTCTTCCTACTCACTCGCTAATTTTTTTAACCTAATAAAAATAGAGTAGATATAAATACTCCTGTTGCAATAGCCGATACAATCAACCCGCTAAGACCTGCTCCCATGGCTAGTGGCATAACTACTGCAAAAGGATTTTCATGCATAGCCATTTTCTGTGCTATTTTAGCAGTTGTCGGTATACAAGATACCCCCGCTATACCAATCACCGGATTGTATCCTTTACCCGTGAATTTTTTGCCCCACCAGTATACTAACCAACCACCGGTAATTGCGCCAATACCTGAAACAAGCAAAGCTACCATACCTAGTACAATTAAGATTCCTACTTTTGGATCCAAAATAGTTTTTGCCTCACAAAGCGTTCCTAAAAGAAGTCCTAGAAACAATGTGGATCCATAAAGAATTGGTCCTTCTAATAATGTCTGGAATGGCTCTATTTCTGCTTCTTTAATAGCTACGCCTAAGAAAAACGACAGTATTAAAGGCGACGCTACTGGAAGTAAAATACACAAAACAAAACATATTACAATAGTAAATACGAATTTCGACTTTTGTGATACATCTGGTATATCATATTCTACATCTATCCCTCTGTATTTCTTGGGAATCATTAGTTTTATTAAGTAAGGATAACCTGCATAGGTCAAGCTTAAATAAAGATAAGCAATTATCGAAATAGGCACGAAAAGATTTTTAGCTAAAACTAGTGATGTAAATAAAACCATTGGCCCATCGGCTCCACCAATAACAGCAATTGAAGCAGCTTCATTAGCTGGAAGTCCTAATTTTATTCCGAGCACCAAAGTAAAAAATGTCCCTGCTTCTGCAAACAACGCAACCACAATGCTTGCCCAAGGTCTAATTAAAAGAAAACCTATATCACTCATTGCACCAATACCGAAAAACACTAAGCATGCAATTAAACCATTGCTAAACAATAAGCTATAAACAGGTTGCAACCAATTTATTTGCATAAGATCCATCAGCGGACCTGCTTGACTTACCATTGGGTCTAAGAATAGTGTACCTACTTGACCAGCTTGTAAATATAGTACTCCTGAATTTATGGCAATCATTCCCAATCCCATTGGAACCATTATGAGTGGTTCCAATGTTCTTTTAAAACCATAATAAGCTATAATAAATCCGAATATAATCAAACCAATTCTACTAAAAGCTATAATAGGCTCCTGAGTAAATAAAGTACTTATACCAGGAAATAGTCGTGTTACAATTTCCAACATTTATTCCGCCCCCTTTTTCTTGCCATT
>SWCB01000425.1_pt1 | contig 10940 bp, 9 predicted proteins | sample 4692901 | NCBI WGS metagenome assembly SWCB01 (sample SAMN10267276, study PRJNA491770) | bioreactor metagenome | isolation source: DHS bioreactor inoculated with subseafloor sediment | place: Japan: off Shimokita Peninsula | collected 2006-08
CCTGCGTCATGTAGGCAACGCCGGCCTCGACGGCCTCTTCGTGGTTGTCGGCGCGCTCGCTGGCGAGGTAGGCGCGCAGGCCCGCGATCAGCGCCGCGGTGTTGTCGTCATGCGCCTGGTCGCCGGTCTCATCGTCACCGTCGATCTCGCCGTCAATCTCCACGGCATGGGCTTGCGGCGCGGCCGGCGCTTCGGTGAGCGCGGCGGCGATGCGCGCGGTGGCCACGGCGTCGTCGCGGATCTCGTCTTCGGGTTCGTCGGACATGTCGCGGGCGACGGCCAGGTTGCCCTTGGTCACCCGGCGCGGACGCACCGGGGTGACCGGACGAGTGGGTTCGCCCGAGGCGGCGTTTGCCGGCGCGTCGATCCGCTGCTCGGACACCAGCACCAGCGGCGCGAGGCGGCGCCCCGGCCGCTTGCCGCCGTTGTCGGCGCCGCCGCCCGGACGGCGCGGGCGCACCACGCGGGCCAGGTCGGCGCGGTAGGCATCGCGCGGGTCGGATTGGACCGGCGCGCCGTCGGCCGAATCGCGGTCGGCGCGGGTGGCCTGGACCGCCTGTTTGAGATGCTGGATCGCCGAGCGGCGGCGCGAGGCCTCGCCGCTCTCGAGCTGCGAATTGGTCTTCTCGAGGATGCGGTCGAGCGCGCCGTCGGTATCGGAGATATCGTGGTCGTCGAACGCGGTGCGCAGCGGCGCGCGGCGGGCCGCGATCCGGTCGGCGGGCTCCTCTTCGGGCGCGATCGCCAGCGGATCGGTGGCCGGCGTTTCGTCCTGGTCAAGATCAAGATCGAGATCCAGGTCAATCTCAATCTCGTCACCGTCTTCGCTATCGCCGTAGGCGACCTTGTCAAACAGGCCGTCCTCGGCGCGTTTGCGCGCCTCGTCGGCATCGCGCTCGACCTCGGCCAGCTCGGCGGCGAGCGCCGCTTCGTCCTCGACCGACAGGGTGCTTTCGCCCGGCACGTCATAGCCGTCTTCCGGCTCTTCCTCGACGACCGCTTCGACCACCACGGGCTTGGCGGGCGCGGCGGGGCGGCGCACCTTGATCACACGCGCGAGCGGGCGGCGCGGCTGCGGCGCGTCCTGCGCGGCGTCGGCCTCGGGCGCGGCGGCTTCCTTGCGGACTTCGGGCTCGGCCTCCTGGTCGGCGAGACCGGCCACGAGCACAAGGGTGTCGTCGCCGGTCTCGTCGCCATCGTCGTCCCAGGTGGCGATCATGTGATCCACGGCGGCGGCGTCGCTGTCGTCCGCGACGATGTCTGCCTCGTCGGGCGCGGTGTCTTCTTCCATCACCGCCGGATGCGCGAGCGAGCCGAGCACGGCGCTGATCGCGGCGCTGTCGTCGCTGTCGTCCTCGGCGAGGACACCGGCGGCGAAGGCGGCGGCGGTGGACGTGTCTGTGTCGCCGGCCAGGGCGTCTTCCAGCACATCGTCGTAGGTATCTGTTTCGGCGGCGAATTCGGCGGCGAAATATTCCTCGGCATGCTCGTCTTCGACATAGTCGTCGGATTCATCGGCGGCATTGGCGCCCTCGACAACGGCGCGCAGTCGCATGAGCTTGTCGGTCACCGAGCCGGACGGGGCGTCCTGCGCGGGGCGCTCTTCGGCGGCCCTGCGGCGCGCGGCTTCTTCGGTGGCGACACGGCGGTCGGCCTCATCCTGCGCGGCCTGGCGGGCCTCTTCCTGCTCGGACGCGATCCGTGCGGCGTCCGCTTCAGCCGCCACGCGGGCGGCTTCGTCTTCGGCGGCCTGGCGGGCGGCCTCTTCCTGTGCCGCGACCCGCGCGGCATCTTCTTCTTCCTGTGCCGCGACCCGCGCGGCATCTTCTTCGGCGGCAATCCGTGCGGCTTGTTGGGTGGCGGCCTCTTTTTCGGCGGCGCGGCGGTCCTGTGCGGCCTGCGCCTCGGTGGCGTCGGTCAGCAGCCTGGCGGGCTCGGGCACCAGCTCATCATCATCGGTCTGGCGCAACACCACGCCATTTTCGCTCACCCGCGCCTCGACCCGCTGGTGGATTTCGCGCTCGGCGATACGATGCAGCATCTCTGCGTCGGGCGTCGGCGGTTCGGCTCCGAAGTAACGGTCGTCTGCCGCCAGGTCGCGGAAATACTCCGCGATCGACGTCATCGTCGAAAACGGATCGTCGAATCCTTCCAGCGTACAGCTGAAGGTTCCGTAGGAAACGGTGAGGATCCTGCTCGTGTTCACCATCTACTCGTCGCTTTCTCCCCCGATCCAGCAACAATCGGTTTACCACGTTCCCCCTCATGAAATTGCACAAAACCGGGAAATTCACGGTATTTTTTCGCGGCGGGAATATGGTCAGTTTCCAGATTGGACACAATTAGGCACATGAAATCACGTTTTACACCCTTTTCGGAAAAAGTGACCTTGCTCGGCGGGGGCGAGCTTAGCCGCGCAAGTGTTTCCGAATGCTTGACGCGCGCGCCGAATCTCGTGGTCTGCGACGGCGCGGCGCGCGACGCGCTCGAGATGGGGTTCGTGCCCGACCGCGTCGTCGGCGACATGGACAGCCTCGATGCCGCGACGCGCGCAAGGCTGGATCCAACGACGATCCTGGAGATCTCCGAGCAGGACAGCACCGATTTCGACAAGGCATTGCGCAGCACCGAGGCGCCGCTGATCCTGGGGGTGGGCTTCATGGGGCGACGGCTCGATCATGAGCTGGCCTGCCTTGCCAGCCTGGTGCGCCATGGCGACCGCGCCTGTATCCTCGTCGGCGAACACGACATCTGTTTTCACGCCCCGGCGCGGCTGGCGCTGGGGCTGGCGCCGGGCCTGCGGGTCTCGCTGTTTCCGCTGGGCGAGGTCACGGTCGACGCGACCGGGCTGGAATGGCCGCTCGAGGCGCTCACGCTCGCGCCCTGGGGGCGGCTGGGCACGTCGAACCGGGCGGTGTCGGGGATGGTCGAGATCATGCCGGATCGGCCCGGCCTGCTGGTGATCCTGCCGCGCGCCGGGCTCGACGCGGCGATTGGCGCGCTCGCGCCCTAGACGATCCGGCGCTTCAGGGCCTCGGGGCCGACAGAAGTGACCCGCCAGAACGCCTGCGCGTCGGGGCCGATCCGGGCCAGCAGGCGGTCAAGGTCGTCTTGCCGCAGACTGCGGCGAAGGGCGATGGCAACGGGTTCGATCGGCTGCGCGGGGGTAAGGTTGTGGTCGGGGCGCAGCGCTTTCGCCTCGGCCTCCAGCGTGGCGCGGTCTGGCCAGGGGCGCGGCGCCGCGTCCGGATCCCATCCGGCGACGAACAGCGCGCGCAGCACCGCTGGCAGGAGATCGGCGAAGGCGATCACCTCGCGTGGCGCGAGCCGGGCACGAAACGCCAGCAGCACGCCCTGGACGGCGGTGTAGGCCATGTTGTCTGAGGTGAGCCCCAGCCCTTCTTTCGCATCCGCGAGGAAGGCCTGCCAGTCTTTCGTGGCGTGGCGATAGGCCCAGGGCATCGGCATCGGCACCTCCTGTCAGCTCTGCGCAAGCCTAGCACAGGGGGCCGGCGCGGTCAGCAGTTCGGCACGTTCACCGCGAGGCCGCCGAGCGCCGTCTCTTTATACTTCTCGTGCATGTCGCGGCCGGTGTCGGCCATCGCGGCGATGCAGCCATCGAGCGGCACGAAATGGGTGCCGTCGCCGCGCAGGGCCAGTGCCGCCGCCGAGACCGCCTTGATCGCGCCGAGCCCGTTGCGCTCGATGCAGGGCACCTGCACCAGCCCTTTTACCGGGTCGCAGGTCATGCCGAGGTGGTGTTCCAGAGCGATTTCCGCTGCGTTTTCAATCTGCTGCGGGCTGCCGCCCAGCACAGCGGCGAGCCCGGCGGCGGCCATCGCCGAGGCCGAGCCCACCTCCGCCTGACAGCCCAGCTCGGCGCCCGAGATCGAGGCGTTGTGCTTGATCAGCCCACCGATCGCCGCCGCCGTCAGCAGGAATTCGGGCAGGCGCGCGCGGCTCGCCCCCGGCACGTGGTCGAGCCAGTAGCGGATGACTGCGGGCACCACGCCGGCGGCGCCGTTGGTGGGGGCGGTCACGACCTGGCCGCCGGCGGCGTTTTCCTCGTTCACCGCCATCGCGTAGACCGACATCCACTCGTTGGCGATATGCGGCGCGGCGATGTTCAGCCCCGCCTCGGCTCTGAGCTGGGTGTGGATCGCCCCGGCCCGGCGGCGCACGCCAAGGCCGCCCGGCAGGATGCCCCCGCCGGCGAGTCCGCGCTCGATACTGGCGTTCATCACCACCCAGATCCGCGCGAGCCCGTCGTCGATTTCGCCCCGGCTGCGGTGCTCCAGCTCATTGGCGCGCTTCATCTCGGCGATGGTCTTGCCGCTCTCGACCGCCATCGCCAGCATCCGGGCGGCGGTCTCGAACGGGTAGGGGTGGGCCTTCTGGTCGGCGCGGTCGCGCCGGGCCTCGGCGGCCTGCTCGGCTTCGGTCACGACAAAGCCGCCGCCGATGGAAAAATAGGTCTCCTGCACGATCACGTCGCCCTGCGCGTCGGTCGCCATCAGCCGCAGCCCGTTGGGGTGGCCCGCCAGCGGTGCACCCTTGTCGAACACCAGGTCCTGCGCCGGGGCGAAGGCGAGGCGCGGCAGGCCCTGGGGCGATACCTGCCCCTGTGCGTGGATGCGGGCCAGCTCCGCCTCGGCCGCTTCGGCGTCGTAGTCGTCGGGCAGGAATCCGGCGAGGCCGAGGATGACCGCCCGGTCGGTGGCGTGGCCCACGCCGGTATGGGCGAGCGAGCCGTGCAGCGAGGCGCGCAGGCCGTGCGCCACCAGGTGGCCCTGGCGCAGCGTGTCGAGAAAGCGCCCGGCCGCCACCATCGGCCCCATCGTATGCGACGAGGATGGGCCGATCCCGACCTTGAACATCTCGAATACCGACAGGAACATGCCCGCCCTCCTTGCCACCTGACAAGACCCTGACCGGATCGCGGCGCGGATGCCAGCCGGAAACCGACCCTTGCCGCGCCAGCCGCGCCAGCGCGGATCGACAAGACTCCGGCCATTGCAGGGTGTGTTTCTCGAAATCTCCCGATCCGTGCCGCAATCCGGCCCGATATGGTGCGGAGATGCAGGCTCGGGGCCGATGGCGCTGAAGGCGCTGGGGGCGAAGACGGTGGGTGCGATCCGCGCCGTGTTGCCGGGGGTCGGGGCGCCCGGTGAGGGGCTGTGGCAGCCCGCGCGCCGGCTGCTGCACCCGCGCGAGCCTCGTGAAAAGACCCACATCGGCGAATGACCGGGCTCAGGTGGCGCTGCCCGCGCGCGGATCGGGATAGAGCGGCGCGCTGAACGGCGTGGCGCCGAGCCCCTCGGCCTCGATCGCGCGTTGCACCGAGGGCCGGGCCTCGATCCGCCGCGCGAGGGCGGCGAGGCGGGGCCAGTCGGCAAGCCGGAACCAGTCGGTGGCGCCCTGCGGGTAGAGCGCGAGCCAGCGCAGGATCACCGCGACGTAGAGATCGAGCACGGTTGGCGCTTCGGCGGCGAACCACGGCGCGCCGCTGTCCGCGCGTGCGTCGAGAAACCCCAGCATCTCGCGGATCCGGCGGTGCGCCTGCGCGCCCAGCACGGCCTGCGCCTCGGGCGCGTCGCCAACGTAGCGGTCGGGGTGGGTGAGATGCGACAGATCGGTCTGCACGCCGTTCGACAACGCCACCAGCCACGACAGGAAAACCGCCCGGCCCGGATCGCCGGGACCGGGGGCGAGCTGGCCGGTCTGCTCGGTGAGCCAGATCAGGATCGCGGCGGTCTCGAACATCGCCCCGCCGGGGGTTTCCAGCACCGGGATCAGCCCGCGCGGGTTGAGCCTGCGGTAGGCGGCGCTTTTCTGCGCTTCGATGCGCCGGTCGACCAGCACGGTCTCGAACCGCAGATCCATCTCGTCGAGCGCGAGGCGGACGATCAGCGAGGCGTTGTCGGGGGCGTAGTGCAGGCGATACATGGCCGCGAGCTTAGCGCGCCGGCGCCGGGAATGCACCCCGGCCGCGCCGAATTGCCCCTCGCGCGACGGCCATGGGTTTTCTATAACCACGGGAACGCCAGCCAGAGGGAATCGCCCATGTCCGCCAAACTTTCACCGATCGACACCGCCAAGTTCGTCGCCGCGAAACGGGCGGTGGATTTTGTCGAGGACAAGATGCGCGTCGGCCTCGGCACCGGCTCCACCGCCGCCTGGATGGTGCGCGCGCTGGGCGAGCGGGTGCGCGAGGAGGGGCTGAAGATCATGGGCGTGCCGACCTCCACGCGCACCGCCGAGCTGGCGGCGCAGGTGGGGATCAACGTGGTCAGCCTCGATGAAGCGCGCTGGCTCGACCTCACCATCGATGGCGCCGACGAGTTCGATGCCGATCTGAACCTGATCAAGGGCGGCGGCGGCGCGCTGCTCCAGGAAAAGATCGTTGCCACCGCGAGCGACCAGATGGTGGTGATCTCCGATCCGTCCAAACGCGTCGATCATCTCGGCGCCTTCCCGCTGCCGGTGGAAGTGGTGCCGTTCGGCTGGCAGACCACCAAGGCGCTGATCGAGGAAAGCCTTGATGCGATGGACGTGCTGGGGCGCAGCGGCACCCTGCGCATGAACGGCGAGGCGCCATTTGTCACCGACGAGGGCAACCACATCGTCGATTTGCACCTGCAGCAGATCGGCGATCCGCGCAAACTGGCGCTGGTGCTCAACCAGATCCCCGGCGTGGTGGAAAACGGGCTGTTCATCGACATCTGCGACAAGGTGGTGATCGGCCACCAGGACGGGCGCGTGGAGGTGATCGACATCAACGAAGGCACCTACCACGAAGACATGATCTTCTTCGCCGACGACGATAACATCTTCAAGGACATCTGAAGCGGCATGGCCGACGTGACCTTTCCCGTGTTGCCCGCCCGTAAGCGCGCCAAGCTCCTCCAGCTCGCGATCTACGCCGTGTTTGGCGCGGGCGCGATCGTGCTGGCGCTGGTCGGGCCCTGGGGCTGGATCGGCTGGCTGCTGGGCGGCGTGCTGCTCGGCCTCGCGCTGGGCAAGGCAATCTCGCTCGTGCGGATGCGCTACGTTGCGCGCGTCGATGCCCTGGGGGTGACGGTCTGCCTGCCCACCGGGCGCGAGATGCGCGCCGGCTGGGGCGAGATCGAGGCGCATACGATCAATCCCGAGCGCGGCCTCGGCGGGCTGGTGGTGCGCGCCGGCGCGGGCGGGCGGGTGCGGATCGTGCCGATCGCCACCCGCGACATGGGGCCGGAGGCGGCCAGCGAGCTGCTCGCCGCGCTGAAAGACCGGCTGCCGAAGCTGGAATACCGCGTGCCGACGATGGGGCGGGGATAGGGGCTCTACGCCCGACTTAAACGCCGTGGCTCACGCCGTCGTGCCCCACACCCCACTGGCCTTCCCGCCGCGCCTGCGCTAGCTAGGCCGGTAACAAGACGAGGGCGCGGCCATGACCACATTCGACTATGACCTCTTCGTTATCGGCGGCGGCTCGGGCGGTGTGCGCGCCGGTCGGGTGGCGGCGGAGACCGGCGCGAAGGTGGCGCTGGCCGAGGAGTTCCGCATGGGCGGCACCTGCGTGATCCGTGGCTGCGTGCCGAAAAAGCTTATGGTCTTCGCCTCGCAATATGGCCGCGCCGCGGCCGAGGCGCGCGACTATGGCTGGGACTACGAGGGCGGCACCTTCAACTGGTCACGGTTCCAGCCGGCGCTGCACTCCGAGCTGGACCGGCTCGAGGGCATCTACCGCAGCAATCTCGGTAAGGCCGGCGCCGATATCTACAACGCCCGCGCCACCGTGACCGACCCGCATACCGTGGCGCTCTCCACCGGCGAGAGCCTCACCGCCAAGCATATTCTCATCGCCACCGGCGCCGCGCCCTACGTGCCGACCACGCCCGGCGCCGAGCTGGCGATCACCTCGAACGACATTTTCGACCTGGAGAAATTCCCCGAGCGCATCCTGATCGTCGGCGGCGGCTATATCGCCTGCGAGTTTGCCACGATCTTCAAAGGGCTCGGCGCCCATGTGGCGCAATGGTATCGCGGCGCGCAGATCCTGCGCGGCTTCGACGACGAGGTGCGCGGCCATCTCGCCGAGATCATTCGCGGCCACGGCGTCGATCTGCACGTTGGCCTGAACGTTGAGCGGATGGAGAAGCGCGGGGCGCGGATCTGGGTCAAGGGCACCGACGGGCGCGAGGACGTGTTCGACCAGGTGCTCTACGCCACCGGCCGCCATCCCAACACGCAAGGCCTCGGGCTGGAAGAAGCGGGGGTGACGCTCGGTCGCTGGGGCGAGGTCATGGTCGACGATTACGGCCAGACCAGCGTGCCGTCGATCTACGCGGTCGGCGATGTGACCAACCGGATCCAGCTGACCCCGGTGGCGATCCGCGAGGGCATGGCCTTCGTCGAGACGGTGTTCAAGGGCAACCCGACCAAGCCGGACCACGACCTGGTGCCCTCGGCGGTGTTTACCACGCCGGAATACGGCGCGGTCGGGCTGACCGAAGAGCAAGCGCGCGAGCAGGAATGCGTCGACGTTTATTGCGCCGCCTTTCGGCCGATGCAGAAGAGCTTCATCGGGCGGGCGGAACGGGTTCTGTTCAAGCTGATCGTGAGCCAGGCCACGCAGAAGGTGCTGGGCTGCCACATCGTCGCCGACGGCGCGGGCGAGATGATCCAGCTCGCCGCCGTGGCGCTGAAGATGGGCGCGACGAAAGAGGATTTCGACCGGACCGTGGCGGTGCATCCGACCATGGCGGAGGAAATCGTGTTGATGAAACAACCGACCCGCAGCCACTAACGGCGGCGCGCGGGTTGAAATGAGCGGGGCGGGGGCACAGATCAAGCCCGAACCCCTTGGACGATGTGAAAAGAGGAATGGACCAATATGGCCAGTGACAATGGCGGCCCCTGGGGCGGCGGCGGTGGAAACCGACCCGGCTCGGGCGGCGGCGATGACCAGGGCGGGCGACGCCCGAACGGCGGCGGCAGGAATGACGGGCCGCAGATCCCCGAAATCGACGAATTGATGCGCAAGGGCCAGGAGCAACTGCGCGTGCTGATGGGCGGCAAGGGCGGCGCGCGGCGCACCGGTGGCGGTGGCGACGGCGAGCCGCAGGGCCCGAAATTGAGCCGTGGCGGGATCGCGCTCGGCCTGCTGGCGCTGGTCGCGGCCTGGGTGTTCGTCTCGTTCTACCGGGTCGACACCTCGGAGCAATCGGTCGAACTCCTGTTCGGCGAGCGCTACAAGGTGGGCGAGGAAGGTCTGAACTTCGCGCCCTGGCCGGTGGTGACCAAGGAAATCTACCCGGTGACGCGCGAGAACACGATCGACATCGGCACCGGCCTTGATGCCGGCCTGATGCTGACCGGCGACGAGAACATCGTCGACATCGACTTCCAGGTGGTCTGGAACATCGGCGATATTGAAAAATTTGTGTTCAACGTGGCCGAGCCGGTCGACACGATCACCGCCGTCGCCGAGTCGGCGATGCGCGAGATCATCGGTCGCTCCGACCTGGCGCCGATCCTCAACCGCGACCGGGGCGTGATCGCCCAGGAGCTGCAGGACCTGATCCAGTTGACGCTCGACACCTACGCTTCGGGGGTGAACATCGTGCGCGTGAACTTCGACCGCGCCGACCCGCCGCGCGAGGTGATCGACGCCTTCCGCGAAGTGCAGGCCGCCGAACAAACCCGTGACACGCTGCAAAAGCAGGCGGATGCCTACGCCAACCAGGTGGTGGCGGCGGCGCGCGGTGAAGCGGCGCAGCTGCTCGAAGAGGCCGAGGCCTACCGCGCCCAGGTGGTCAACGAGGCCGAGGGCGAGGCCGCGCGCTTCGTCGCGGTCTACGACGAATACGCCAAGGCCGAGGAAGTGACGCGCAAGCGCCTCTACCTCGAAACCATGCAGCGCGTGCTCTCGGGGATCGACAAGATCATCATCGACGAAGGCACCGGCGGCACCAGCGGCATCGTGCCCTACCTGCCGCTCAACGAACTGCGCCGCCCGGCGACGGACGGCACCCTGGCCACGGGAGGGGCGAACTGATGCGACGCACTCAGATTCTCATCGGCGTTGTGGTCCTGGCCGTGATCGCCGGGCTCAACTCCTTCTACATCGTCGACGAGCGCGAAAAGGCGCTGCGGCTCTGGTTCGGCGAAGTGACCGCCGAAACCTCCGAGCCCGGGCTCTACTTCAAGATCCCGGTGCTGCACGAGATCGCCAAGTATGACGACCGGATCCTGCCGCTCGACACCCAGTCGCTCGAGGTTACCCCGGCCGACGACCGCCGGCTGGTGGTCGACGCCTTCGCGCGCTGGCGCATCGCCGACGCCAAGATGTTCCGGCGCGCGGTGGGGGCCTCGGGCGTGACCGGCGCCAAGCAGCGGCTTGAGCGCATTCTCAACGCGCAGCTGCGCGAGGTTCTCGGCGGCGTCGATTCCGGCGCTGTGCTCTCGACCGACCGGGTCGCCCTGATGAACCAGATCCGCGACAAGGCCCGCGCCGAGGCGTCGGCGCTGGGGGTCGAGGTGATCGACGTGCGGATCAAGCGCGCCGACCTGCCCGAGCAGAACCTCGCCGCCACCTTCGAGCGGATGCGCGCCGAGCGCCAGCGCGAGGCGGCCGACGAGATCGCCCGGGGCAAGGAAGCCGCCCAGCGGCTGCGTGCCCAGGCCGACCGGACGGTGGTCGAGACCACGTCGGAAGCCGCCAAGCAGGCCGACATCACCCGCGGCGAGGCCGACGCCCGCCGCAACGCGGTGTATGCCGAGGCGTTCGGGCGCGATCCCGAGTTCTTCGCCTTCTACCGGTCGCTCAAGGCTTACGAGGAAAGCATGAAGGGCTCGAATTCGACCATGGTGATCACGCCCGACAGCGAGTTCTTCAACTACCTGAAGTCGAACACCGGCGCGGAAGCGGACGCGGCGGCGGCGGCCGCCGAATA
>SWCB01000723.1_pt1 | contig 10917 bp, 5 predicted proteins | sample 4692901 | NCBI WGS metagenome assembly SWCB01 (sample SAMN10267276, study PRJNA491770) | bioreactor metagenome | isolation source: DHS bioreactor inoculated with subseafloor sediment | place: Japan: off Shimokita Peninsula | collected 2006-08
GCGCGGGTCGCAGGGCTCGGATGTCGACGCGGTCGGGCAAGGCCCGCGTCGCCTGGACCGTCGGCGGTCCGATGAGTGCCTCCCCGAGCAGCGGCGCCGCAAGGAGAAGCGTCGGCGCCAGCAATCCAATCAGTCGCACGTTGTTCAGTGCCTGAAGCCTCATGGTGATCCTCCTGCCCCACTCGAAACTTGAGCCAAGGCCTCAGCGCGGGTCTCCCCGCGCTGAGGGCCGTTGTGCGTGTCCCGCGGCGCTTCGCTTCGCTGCGGAACGAGGTTCTCCTCCGTGTGTCAGTTCTGCAGTGCTGCCTCCTCCGTGGAAACCCACATCTTGGTGGAAAGGGTGGCGGGCAGGCCGTGCTCAGCCTCGAAGAGCATGACGTCCTCGAAATTGATCCTGCCATCGCGGTTCAAGTCAGCGCGGCGTGCCACTTCCGCAGGCAAGCCGGCGGTGGAGCGTTCGACCTGTTGCGGCTGGACTGTGATCGTGGGCCGTCTCAGGCTGAGCGTGCAGACGCAGGACGACGTCGTCAGCCAGTTGCGCGACAGGAAGGTGTAGTCAGCCAAGTTATCGACACTGCCGCTGTTGTTGAAGTCGGCATCACGGGTGACGCCATCCCAGGGGCATCCGCCGGCGTTGGCGAGGGAGCCGACCTGGGCGAGGTACCAGGTGACATCGTTGATGTCGCAGTCGCCATCGTTGTCGGTGTCGCCACCATCGAGCACCAGCATCGCAGTGAGGGTGTAGTGAGCACCGGAATCAAACAGATAGGTACTGGCCCACTTCGTGTGCTGCTCGTCCTTGGCGCAGAGCATCGACCATGCCGTGCCGCAGGGCACCTGGACGATCGCGGCGGTGGCCTGCACGGGCGTGTTCGTGTCGTTGTCGTGGTCGATGAAGCTGATGGGCACATCGACACTGGTGCAGTCATCTACGACAAAGTGGATGCAGCGAGTCACGGGGTTGGGATTCCCGATCAGCTGGATATCCACCCAAATGTCGTACACATCGTTGACGGTCACCGTGAAGGAGCAGGAGTCAGCGTTGCCGCAGCCGTCCATGGCGGTGGCGGTGACGGTGTGCACGCCAACCGGGAAGCTGTAGGTGGTCGTCGTCTGGGTGGCGTCGACGGCCATGTCAGAGTAGAGATCGATGTCGTAGCTCAGCGAGCCGGAGACATCACCGTCACAGTCATCCATCGCCGTGGGGGCGAGCCAGATGACTTCAGCGTGGCAGGTGAGGTCGCCCGCGTCGGCGCTCTGCTCGATATCGCCGCCACAGGTAACGACCGGCGGGGTGCTATCGAGCTTGAAGGGGATGGTGTCGGTGAGCGTGCTGGCGAGGGGCTCGCCGAGGTAGCTGAGTTCTGAATCGAAGTCCTGCGTCAGGTCGAACTCGACCTCGGTGGTGCTGCAGGGAGTATCGACAGTGAAAACCAGGGTGGCGAGGAGCATGTCCTGGTCCGTGCCGACGGACGAACTGTCATTGCCGTCAAGCATCAACTGGCCGGCCGCGGTCTCGGCGTCGTCGATGTCCGTGAAGTGATCGTTGAAGACAGCGCTGTTGTAGCTGCTGAGGGCGCCGTTGTACGTGAGGACGGTGTCGTCATACGCGAGGAACGCCTGGAATCCCGTCACCAGGTAGGAGACGTCACTCATCCAGAGCTCGACCTGGATCTGAGAGTCACTCAGGCAGGCATAATACACTTCGAGTTCGAGAGTTCCGCTGCCCCCGAGCCAGGGGCAGTACTCGACGTAGTCGTCTGAGACGAACGCGCCGTAGGGGTTGTTGTTGACGATGTCGCCGACAGGAGCGCAGTTGTGGATGTCTGCCGGAACGGTGCCATCCGGATCATCCGGACCGCTCGGGCTGCCCCACCAGTTGTTGGTTCCCACCTGTCCAGGCAGGTACGTGAAGAAGCCGCCGAGCGTGTTGGTGAGGGCGTTGTACGTGGCCGTCAGCGCGACATTGTTCACGCTGGCCGAGTCGAAGACGACAAAGCCCCATTCCCAGTTATCGATCGTGCAGTTCTGGGCGTTGGCGACAATGGTGTCAGTGGCGCTGTAGTTGGAGCAGGAAATCGCGTAGCCGGTGCCGTCGCCGACAAACGTGGAACTCGAGACTGACACATTCATCGTGCCACGGCCGCCGGATTCCATCGGAGGGCTGTAGTCGCCGTAGGGCGAGGCGGGGGCCACGAGATCCTCACTTCCGCCCGGGAATGGCAGGCCGGAGGAAGAGATCCTGCTGTAGAACCCGGTTCCAGCATCGGGATCGGTGTTGGTCACGGACAGCCCAGTCGCCGTGCAACTGGTGCCCTGGCAGTAGACGTTGACATCGTTGTCGAGGATGTCGACATCGTTCATGGTAATCGACGGACCATCGATGAGAAGAACGCCGGAGGCGGCCCAGCCGCTACCGGTGTAGATGTTGTCCTCGACGTAGCAATCGGTGATGCTGCCGCTCGATCCATAGAACTGGATGCCGTTCTGGGCGGTGACGGTCGTGGGTCCTTGGCCAATCGTGGTGCAGTTGGTGAGGTGGGCCGTCAGACCGGCGCCGTTCATGGCGATGCCGCCCTTTTGGTAGTCCGGAACCTCGACGTTGGTGAGATTCACGATGTAGGGGCCGCCCGTATCGTTGTAGGCATAGACGCCGACGCCATGCTGAGCGCCGCTGAAGGCGGTGTCCATGACATTGGCCACCACACAGTCCTGGAGCGTGCCGCCCGAGTTCCAGAAGCCGACTCCCTGGAAGCGGTAGTTGGCGGTGCCGCGATTAGCGCCGTCGACGCGCAGGTTCTGGATCGTGACTCCTGTGACGCCGTCGAGGCCGACGATTGGATAATTGTTGGCCGATGTCGTGTAGTAGTAGGTCAGTGTCGCCGGGGACAAGATGATCGTATCCACCGTCGGGTTGTCGCCGGAGCCGGCCCCGATGATGGTCAGATCATCAATGTCAATGACGACTTGCTCTTCGTACAAGCCGGCTGCGACATGCACGGTGCTTCCGGAGACGGCATCGATCGCTGCCTGAATGCTGTCGAAGTGGGTAGCGCCCCAGCCTGGTGTGCTGCTGTTGAAATCGTCGTCGACCCACACATCGGAAGGCCCGGCGGGTGTCATGGTGATGTCGTAGATCCCGCCGCCAAGGGAGGCAATCACCACATCAAAACCACTGAACTCAAGGGGCACCGCCTCGCTGCCCCAGCTCCAGTCCATGTCCCACGCGGCGGGCCCGCCTCCCTGTCCCGCGGCACCCCCAGGAATCTCCGGCGTGCCGGTCCCTGGCAAGTAGACGCCCGTGTCGGTCTCCGCCGCGAACATGGTTGTCCAGTCCATGAGGCCGGACATCGGAACGCCCATCGGAGGAATGGCGCTGCCCCAGTGGCCGACGTCGTCCCAGGGGTGATCCTCCGTAGCTCCTGCGTGATTACGTACCGCCCACTTCTGGGTGGTGCCATCCACGTAGAGATTTAGACTGTATTGATACCAATCAGGCGTGTCGGGTGTCCAGGTCGGCCAAGCGTCGTGGTCTGCGCCAATGAGCTGCGGCGTCCAGACTGGACCCGAGCCCGGGTCATCTCCGAACCAGGCCGTGGCCCCCTCTTCTGCGTAGATGTCGTAGCCTGCGGCGGCGCCGCCCTCATCGATCATCGCCGCGACACCGGTGAACGTGCCGTCGCCGTTGTCTACGAGGTTGCCCCGAAAATACATCGTTGATGACGCCACGTCGTTGGCGCTGGCGATCCCGGCGACGCCGGTGAACGCGAGCACAGCGAGCAGCGAGATTGAGTGAGCCTGTCGCATGAGTCTTTCCTTGTTCCACGTGCTTCTGCGCACCGTGCCCCGGACTGCGCAATCCGGGGCGACGCGGCGCGCCTGCCCTAGTCCTTTACACATGTCAGGCCGGCTGGGGCGATGACCGCCTCGGCCGGTTGATCTGGCGCAACCCCACAACCGAAGTCATCGATGTTCCAGCCCTCCTTCATGTGCCTACAACCATCGCGCAGCCCAACGAACAAACGTTGAACCTGCGTCATTCAAACTGAATTGGGGGGCGTCCCGGCCCCGATCAAGAGTGGCGTGCTATCCGCACGCAAGAGTCGCTGTGTCGGCCCGCTCAGCGGGAGTGACCGGAAGCGATACGAGGCTCCCAGCAAGAAGCGTGGCAAGGCGATGGAGAGGGGATCGGCCGGGACAACGGGAGGCGGCCCACAGAACGAGCCGTCGCACTCAGGCGGACTTGCTCGGCAGGCGCCGTCGTCCCAACGCTGTTGGCGCAGACGGCAAGCCGGGCGTGTCTGGGTGACTGTTCTTCCGGACTGCACATGTCGCTCTCCCCGAGGGCGTATCGAAACGCCAACTCTCCGGTGGCGAGGTGATCCGCCCCGCTATCAGGAACGCACGAACGGTGACCTGGCACCGCAAGCGAATCACTGGATTCCACCATAGACCAATACGCGAAGTCTGCCCGCATCTGGCAGCGGTGTCGTTAGATTCCGAGACAATTCCGAAAAGTGCCTTCTTTGGGTGGTGCGGTTGGCGCCTCTCGCTGTGGCACTCCTCTCCTAGTTCGGGGGGGCATCGCTGCCAGAACACCGGCGAATTGGCCTAAACGCTTGTGATACAAGCCGATAGGAAGGGCAGGGCGGCGCGAGCGCCACAGCACTGTTGCGATCACCCACTCTTCTCTGCGGCAAGGCATCACGCAGGCCCCCCAAACGGGGTATGGCCCGAATCGCGCCGATCGGCGTGGCCCCAGCGTCGTCGCCGGCATCGGCGTGGCGTCCAGTGGCACAATGACCGCGTACCCCTGCCTCCAGCCCCAGAGCCAACGCACGAAACGCAACGTCACCCCGCAGAGCATTCCCGGATTGTGGCGGCCCTGCAACTCGATTCTCGCCGGTTGCAGCAAGTGGCCGACGGCGATCCAGCACTCACCCCAGCTCCAGGGCCGACTGGGGAGGCATGAGCGTTGAGCGGCGGCATCTCTCGACCGCAGTCGGCCACGCAGGGTCATCAAGGAGCAGCCGGATCACTCGCCACATCCGACGGCGGTCGTCGGTGGGTATCAAGCCCAGGCCAGAAAAAAGCCCCCGTTGGGGCCGGGGGCGAGGTGATCACAGAGGCTCGAGGGCGACGGGCGCTCAGCGACGGCGGCGCAGGGCAGTGAGACTGCCGAACGCCATGAGGCCGATCGTGCCAGGCGTCGGGACGACGAAGTACTGGTCGCCGGCGAAGTCGTTGAGGTTGAAGTCGGCCGAGCCGGTGAAGTTGCCGAAGCCATCGCCGCCAAGGTTGCCTTGCGGAGGCATGAGGCCGCCGAGGAACTGGTTGGAGGCGAAGTTGTGGTCGCCGTTGTTGACGAAGGCCATGATGCGAAAGGCGCCGCTGGGGCTGCCGAGGTCAGCGAGATCGATGCTCAGTTCCAGTCCGGTCATTACGGCGAGGGCGGCGGCCTGGTCGGCGGCGCCATCACCACCGAGGATGCCGGCGACGTTGCTGTTGTCGTAGCCGACTTCGATCGGAGAGGCGTTGGCGCCGGTGCCGGTCACGCCGGAGCCCTCGTTGACGCCGCCGAAGATGTCCGAGTAGGAGGAGAAGTCCGGGGTGCCCAGGATGGCGTAGTCGAGATCAAAGCGCTGCCCGCCGAAATCGCCGCGGCGGAGGATGAGGTGGTAGTCGGCGTCGAAGCCGGTGTCGAAGGTCAGGCCGGTCATGGCGCTAGTACCGTCGTTGCCGGGGGCGCCGGTGAGCGTGTTCTCACCGCCGGCGATGGAGTCGATGAAGATCTCTACCTTGTTGAAGTTGTCCTCGAGGTTGCCGGTGAGGGAAAGATAGAGGCGGCCGCCGTCGACGACGCCGTACGCCGCGTTCAACTCGCTGAAGTTATCACCGAACTGGGTCTGGACCGTCTGCACGGAAAGGGCGGGGCCGTAGGCATCGCCCAGAATGCTGCCATCCACCGCAGGAACGGCCAGGGCCGGCGCCGCGATGGCGCAGGCAGCGCCGGCGGCAAGAACAAGTCGCATCGTCATCGGTTTCTTCCTTCCATACTCCAGAGATGTGGGGGCGAGCATAAACGTGGCGGGTACTCGCAGTTGGCGTTGCATCGGCGCTGGGGCCAACGCAGCCACATCGTACGCGGCTCCCCCACGGGGCGGCAAGAGAAATACTTCGGCATCCTATTTGTCGGATGGCGACATACGGTATAGGGAAGTCCTGTTCTCGCAGGCCGGCCTGCGTCTACAGGCGCGGATCGACCGGTTCGCTCTCCAGAGCCAAGACGCCGAACACGCACTCGTGCACCCGGCGCAGAGGCTCATGCCGCACAAACCGCTCCAGCCCCTCGATGCCAAGCGCAAACTCACGCAGCGCCAAGGAGCGCTTGTGTTTGAGACCTCGCTTGCGGAGGCGCTCAAGATTCTCCGGCGACAAGTAATCGGGGCCGTAAATGATGCGGAGGTACTCGGGGCCGCGACACTTCATGGCGGGTTGCAGAAGCCCGCGACGGCCGCTGGCGATGAACTCGCGCGGCTTGACAACCATGCCCTCGCCACCGCCGGCCGTCATCGACTGCCACCAGGCGATGGCGTCGGCGAGACTCGCTTCGTCTGTGAGTTCCACGAGACGATGATTCGTCGCCAGTAGCAGCCCATCGTGCGCGGCGAGTCGGGCCAGCGTCGTCATGTGCCACAGGTGATCGCGATCGACGTGGACGCCGTACTCGCTTGCCAGGATGTGGAATGGCGCCAGCTTCAGATCATCGAGTGACTCAACCTCCCAGCAGTACTGGCGGTAGGCCTCCGTGTATCGTTCGATGGCCGATCGGCGTTCCCGAAAGCGGTCCAGCAACTCGGTGGCGTTATCGCCGCCCAGACGTGCTGCGGTCGTCTCCAAGGCGGGGACCACCTCGTCCAAGGCGAATCGACCTGCGGAGCCGACCGCCGCGTACTGCTCGCGCAGCAGAGCCTGCGCCTTGGCGGACCAAGGCATGAGTTCACAATCGAGGCAGAGCCAGGAGGTGTCGAACTCCTCCCACAGTCCTGCGGCGTTGACCGCCGCCCGCACGCGCCTGAGGAACGCCGCTTCGAGTTCCGCATCGTTGAAGAACCGCCGCCCCGTTCGTGTGTGGACGATACCGATCTCTCCGGTCGTGATGCCGAATCGCTCGCGGGCTGCCTCGGCGTCGCGGCAGACGATGACCACCGCGCGCGAGCCCATGTGCTTCTCTTCGCAGACAACCTCAGCGATGCCGCGGCTGCGAAAGTGCTCGAGCGCCTGTTCGGGATGCTCCAGGAGGCCGGGTCGCTCGGAGGTCTCGCAAGGCGACATCGTCGGCGGCAAGTAGATGAGCCAGCGCGGGTCAGCGGCGAATCGGCTCATTACCTCCAACGCCGCCGTGGCGTTCTCGTCGCGAATAGTCACGTTGCGCTGCAGTCGTGTATCAACGATCCGCTTGCCCACGACGTCAGCCAGATGCAGCATGTCATCGTGTCGCTGCTGGGCGCTAAGCTCGGCGACGCTCTCCTCGGGCAGGAAGGGCTTTGCCGACTCCGCGTAAACCGCCTTCGCATCAATCGAAACCAGCTCCCGTTCCGGGTAACGCAACGCCGTGAGCTTGCCGCCGAAGACGCAGCCGGTGTCGATGCAGATGGTGCCGTTGAGCCAATCAGCTTCCGGCACGGGAGTGTGCCCATAGACCACCATCGCCCGGCCGCGATACTCCGCCGCCCAGTTGTGCCGGACGGGCAGGCCGAACTCGTCGGTCTCGCCAGTCGTCTCACCGAAGAGACAGAACTCGCGGACCTTGCCGGAGCCGCGGCCTTGCATGCTCTCCTTGAGCCCGGCGTGGGCGATGACCAGCTTCCCGTCGTCGAAGACATGATGGCTGATGAGAGAGTCGATGAACTGCCGGACCTGCGCGAGGAACTCAGGCGACTCGCCGTCGAGTTGCTCGACGGTCTCTGCCAGGCCGTGCGTGAGCTGCACGTTCTTGCCGTTGAGCTTGCGAAGGAGCTTGACATCGTGGTTGCCGGGAACGCAATAGCCCTTGCCCTCAGCGACCAGCCTCATGACCAGACGAAGCACTGCGGGCGACTTGGGACCGCGATCGACCAGATCGCCGAGGAAGAGCAGCTTGCGGTCCGGCTGGTCGGAGGGCGGCGTGAGAGACCAGTCGCCCTCGGGGCGGTCATCGGCAGGCTCGACCCCGTAGCCCAGCGCCTCGATCAACTCCATGAGTTCGTCGAAACAGCCGTGTACGTCGCCGACGATGTCGAACGGGCCGTGCTCGTCTCGCTTGTCGTTCCAGAGGGGCGTCCGCTCAATCGTGAAGTCATCTACATCGGCTTCCGACTCGAGAATCCAAACGTGGCGAAAGCCCTCGCGCTTGAGCCCCTTGCCGCTGCGCCCTATCCCACGCCGCAGCGTCGCCCGCTGATTGCGAATGACGTGTGGGCCGAAGTCTCGGTCAGGCCGACTGACGTTGCGATCCTGGCAGACCCGTTCGGGCAGGTTCAGCACGATCGCAACCGGTAGACAATGGAACTCGCGAGCGAGCTTTACGTAGGTACGGCGGTCCTCCGGGCGAACGTTGGTGGCGTCGATGACCGTGAGCAGGCCGTTCTTGAGGCGCTTGCCGGCGATGTAGTGCAAGACATCAAAGGCGTCGCTGGAGGCGGCTTGGCTGTTCTCATCATCCGAGACGAGACCGCGGCAGTAGTCGGAGGAGAGCACCTCAGTGGGCTTGAAGTGCTTCCGCGCGAACGACGACTTACCGGAACCGGAGGGCCCGATGAGGACGACGAGCGCAAGTTCTGGGAGGTTAATCTTCAAGCGTCGGCCCCCCGAATCGGCAACGAACTTGTTGCATGGCATCGAACTGACACTCCTCCGAGAGCCAATCCGGTGCGATGCCAAGGTCCGTGAGCGTGTCAACGGCTTTGGCACGACAGTTGCCACAAGGCGAGTATTCGTACACAAAGAGCATCAGTGCAAGGCACTCCGGCTGTCTAACTTCTGCACAGAGATCCACAAGACCGAAGACGACCGAGTGCAGATCATCACGGTCATCGGGGAGCACGAGCGCCGCTTCGATGTCGAGGTGGTCGCCGGGCTCGTAGGTCGACTCAAAGAGCTTGAGTGAACCCGCCAAGACTTGCTCGGGTGACAGGGAGCGCAGGCCGATCTCACGAATCCGTGGGTCCGCCACGTTTCGCAGAGCTTCGTATGCCCGGCGTCTCATCTCGGCATCTTCAAGCTCCGCAAGATGCAGGACCCTTTCCGAGACGCGAGGCATGGGGCGACGAGAAAAGATGCTCAGGTAGCGACGCTGGTGGAGCGGCTCATCCGTGGATTCCAAGGCATCCAGTATCTCACGAAGCGCTGCATCACCTGCCTTCGCGGCCCAACCCGTGAGCCAGCCACGACCGTCAATCGAGCCTGGCCGAAAGGGCGCGTTGCGCACCCAGTCAATGATCTGATCGGACCGAAGTGAGTGAAAGGCGCGCGGGACCGACTCATAGTGGGCTCCAAACGGCAGGGCAAGCTCGGCCGGTGACCGTGACTTTCGGTTTGCCTTTGCCGCTGCACGCTCGGCGTGATTCGCCTCCCGGATCGACAAGAAGTGGTCGACGCCTTGATCCGTCTCTCTCACCATCTCCAGCGTCCGGATTGCGTTCCCGGGCTCTCGACTCTCGTCGAACACCTCCAAAGCACGGTCGTCGAACCATGTGTCTGGGTTCGCGTGTGCACCGCGTCCTAGCTCGGAGCAGACCAGCACGAGACCTTCCTCGCCCGCCACCTCGATGATCTCCTCTGCTCCAAGCTCGTCGTTGGGATGCTCCTTTTGATTGTCCATGAAGAGCCGTTTCAAGGCAGCAAGGGCTGCACCATCCCCTCGCTTCGCCAGAGTGCCCAGGACCGCGCTTCGCTGCCACATGTGGTGATGTCGGCAGTCATCCCGCGGGGGCTCGTGCACTTGCTCGATGAACCGCGGATAGAGTCGGTCGCCCACTTTGGCTGCATCCACGATGCCCATCATCCACGAACTGCGGTCGCCCTCGCATTGTGTGTCGTACGCCAGGCTGTGGAGCAGCGCATGCAGGATCGAGTCATCGGAGCCGTCGTGGCCCTGCTGAGCGGCATGCAACCACGCGCGGCCGTGCCCCATGGTGAGGGCTCGGTCAAACGCCGACGCACTGAGGGGAAGCGCGAAGGGAGAGTTCTCAGCGGTGGGAATGTCCGGCCTACACACGCTCAAACACCCCCATCTGCGTTGGCGAACCAACCTTCTCATCAACCGGACCCACGGGGAGGAAGCGCACGGCATATCCGTGCTCCTCAGCAACTCGTTCGGCCCAAGATCGGAACTCCTCGCGCGTCCACTCAAACCGGTGGTCGCGGTGGCGGTACTCGCCGGCGGGCAGCGACTCCCACCTCACGTTGTATTCGCGGTTCGGCGTGGTGACGATGACGGTGCCGGGCTTGGCGAACTCGAAGACCGCCCGCTCAAAGGCACGCAGCCGGGGTGGGTCGAGGTGCTCGATCACTTCCACGCAGGCGGCGGCGTCGAAGCCGGTCAGCCGTTCGTCGCGGTAGATGAGCGAGCCGTGAAGCAGCTCTAGCCGCCGCCGTTGCATATCCGGCAAGCGGTCAAGTCGGAGCTTCTCCGAAGCGCGCTCCAAGGAGCGGATGGAGACGTCCAGCCCGACGATCCGCGTGAACTGCCGCTCCTTGAGAAGGTCACGCAGCAGGTTGCCCTCACCGCAGCCGAGATCGAGAACGGACGAGGCGCCGCTCGCCTTGAGGGCTGCCAGCACCGACCCCATGCGCTGGGCGTTGAGGCTGAGTGCCCGCTCGATCCGTTCCTCTTCCGCATCGTGTTCCCTCTCCGAGGCATCCGGGTCGAGGTCA